>Ga0208297_1000159_pt1 | contig 175008 bp, 164 predicted proteins | sample LMS_cellobiose_e_FD_187367 | JGI IMG/M metagenome (GOLD analysis project Ga0208297, IMG submission 187367) | Rumen-fistulated moose microbial communities from Alaska, USA - LMS_cellobiose_enrichment (SPAdes) (version 2) | ecosystem: Host-associated > Mammals > Digestive system > Stomach >... | reverse complement strand
TCGCGTCGGCATGGGCCCCTGTCAGGGACGCGGCTGCCGCGACATCATACTGCGCGAGATAGCTAAGGCGACCGGCAAACCCGTCGCCGAACTGTCCCCTGGGACGATGAGACCACCAGTTAAACCAATAAAAATAAGCCTCCTCGCCGAGGACTTCAGGGAAGGTGAGCACAGATGATAGATATCCCGAAAACAGCCGACATAGTGATAATAGGAGGAGGCGGCGTCGGCACCGCTACGGCCTATTATCTTGCAAAATCAGGAAGAAAAAACGTCGTCGTCCTCGAAAAGAACACGGTGTGCTCAGGCTCGACGGGACGCTGCGGCGCGGGCATCCGCGCGCAGTGGGGGCTTGAACTCAACTGCCGCATGGCGCTCGCCTGCCTAGACACCTTCGAACATCTGGACGAAGAGCTCGGCCTGCCCACCGGACTCAATCAGGGCGGCTACCTGCTCGTAGCCTATAAAGAAAAGGAATGGGCCCAATTCCAGAAGAACGTCGAGCTTCAGCACAGCCTCGGCATCATGTCGGAAGCCTTCACGGACGTCAAGCGCGCCCAGGAGATATGCCCCGGCGTGGCTGTCGACGACGCGATCGGCTTCACGTTCTATCAGAGGGACGGACACGCCGACCCCTTCCTGACGACCTTTGCCTTCCAGGAGGCGGCGAAACGCTACGGCGCCACTTTCTGCAAATTCACCGAGGTCGTCGGCCTCAAGGCGACGAAGGGTGGGATGCTCGTTGAGACGAACCGCGGCAATATCGACTGCAAAGATGTCATAAACTGCGCGGGCTCCTGGGCGCAGGACGTCGCCGCGTTGGCCGGCGTCAAGCTGCCGAACTGGGCCGAGCGCCATCAGATAATCATAACGGAGCCGGTAGACCCGGGCGTCTGCCCTCCGATGCTGATGAGCTTCAGCGGCAACTACTACATCCAGCAGCGTCCGCACGGCTCTATCATCGCGGGTGAAAGCCCTTCGAGCGACATCAGGCTCGGCTACACGTCGAACGTCAATTCGATCGCGAGCATCGCGCGCACGGTGCTCAAGCTGCTGCCGCGCGCGAAGAACATCCGCGTCGTGCGTCAGTGGGCCGGACACTACGACATGACGCCGGATTCAGCGCCTATTCTCGGCGAGACGGACGTCAAGCACTTTTGGCACGCGACAGGCTTCTCCGGGCACGGCTTCATGCTCGCGCCGGTGGCCGGCCAGATCATGACAGCCCTGCTCAACGGAGACAAGCCGCCGTTCGACCCGACTATCATGGACTACAAAAGGTTCGAGCGCGGCGAAAAGATCGTGGAGCCGAACGTCGTCTGATATTTATTTCTTATTTCGCCCCTGTTTTCAATACGGCGGAAAACGGCCGCTTCGGCGGCCGTTTTCGCTGTCTCTATCCGTGGCGCGGCTGCGCCGTTTTCTCTCACCGCCACAGTCTATGCTGACAAAACTTTTAAGCGCCGGCTGCGGCACGGCGGAATCAGTAAAAGCGCGGGAGCCGGCTTCCCGCGCGTGTATGCCAGCCGCGGAATTTATAATTCATATCCCGCGCAGTATCGTCTCCTCTCTGCCGGCGCCGACCCCTATCAGCAGCACGGGGGTCTTTGCGGCATCTTCGATGAAACGCACGTAGTCGCGCGCGGCCTCGGGCAGCTCTTCGAAGCTGCGGCACTCAGCTATGCCGCGCTTCCAGCCTTTAAGCGTCCGGTATACCGGCCTGGCCTTCGCGAGCTCCGCGCAGCTGCTCGGGAAGTGCTTCTGAAGCTTTCCGTTTATCTCGTAAGCGGTGCATATTTTTATCTCGTCGAAGTCGTCGAGGACGTCGAGCTTCGTCAGCGCTATGCCGTCGAGGCCGTTGACGCGGACCGCGTAGTCGATCGCGACGAGGTCGCACCAGCCGCAGCGGCGCGGCCGTCCGGTCGTCGCGCCGAACTCGCCGCCCTTTTGGCGCAGCAGCTCGCCCGTGCGGCCGAACTCTTCCGTCGGGAAGGGGCCTCCTCCGACTCTCGTACAGTAGGCCTTGGCGACTCCGATCGCGCGGTCGACGCGCGACGGGCCTATCCCAGCGCCGGTGCAGGCGCCGCCCGCGCACGGGCTTGAGCTCGTCACGAAGGGGTAGGTGCCGTAGTCGATGTCAAGCAGCGTGGCCTGCGCGCCCTCGAAGAGGATGTTCTGCCCGGCGTTCGCCGCTTCGTCTATCTCCAGGAAGGAATCGCCGAGCATCGGCCCAATGCGTCTGCCCCATTCAAGCGCTCTTTCGTATATTTCGCCGAAAGGAAGCGGCTTCTCTCCGTATATTTTCGTGAGGATGTCGTTTTTCAGCGAAAGCGTGAGCTCGAGTTTGCCGTGCAGTATTTCAGGGTTCGCGAGGTCCTCGGCGCGTATGCCTATGCGTTCGTATTTATCGGCGTAGCAGGGGCCGATGCCGCGCCCTGTCGTGCCTATCTTCACGCCCTGGGAGCGCGCCGCCTCTGAGAGCCTGTCTATCAGCTTGTGGTACGGCATAACGACGTGGGCGCCGTGGCTCACTATCAGGCGCGCGAGTTTTTTGCCGCGCGCAGCGAGGCCGTCGAGCTCTTCAAAGAGCGTATCGGGGTCTATCACGACGCCGTTGCCTATTATGCAGATTTTGTCGGGGTAGAGGATGCCGGAGGGCAGAAGGTGGAAGACATATTTTTCGCCGTCGGCCACGACCGTGTGGCCGGCGTTCGCTCCGCCCTGGTAGCGGACGACCACGCCGGCTTTCTCCGCGAGGACGTCGACGACGCGCCCTTTGCCTTCGTCCCCCCACTGCGTTCCCAAAAGTATATCTGTGCGCCCTCTCATTGAAAAACACCTCTTTAAGCAAATCGTCAAGTTTTATTGACAATTATCTAAAAAACTGCTGTATTGTAATCTATGTTGCCTCGGTCGGCAATAGTTTATCCGTAAATTTTGACGTTTCTCAGCGCTAATTTTTTGCCGCGCGACATCTTCTTTATCGCGGCTTCCCGCGACATCGCTTCTTCCTTCGTGGCGAATCCTTCGCAGTAGAAGAGTTCGACGGGAAGGCGCCCCTTCGTGTATTTCGCGCCGCGACCGGCGTTGTGCGCGGCCAGGCGCTTTCGCAGGTCGTTGGTCCAGCCTGCGTAGAGCGTGCCGTCGGCACAGCGCAGTATGTACGCGTAAGCCGTCATAGCGTGTACGTGCCGGGCGCGTTTTTGTCCAGCATGTCGCCTCTTCTTCCGATGTCGAACAGCGCGCGCAGGAAATCCCAGAAGCCGCTTTCCCCGAGATCGACTATGGCGCCTACGATATCTGAAAAAAGCCAGTAGCTCAGCCCGGTGAACGCCGACAGGTGCGCGGCGCACTCGGGGAGGCTCTCCGGCACCACATATTCGAGCGCGCCGAGCGGATACGGCAGAGAATCCCACGATAAGCGCCGCGCCGCGGTAACGGCCCCGGCTATTACGACGGCGATGAGAATCGCGGCCAGGATTTTTCTCTCTTTCATCTGATTTTAGCTGAACGGAGGGCAAGGAGCCCTCCGCCTCCGTCGCTTTTACTCCACCGTGACGCTTTTCGCCAGGTTACGCGGCATGTCTATGTCGCAGCCGCGCTGGCGCGCGATGTAGTAAGCGAAGAGCTGCAGCGGTATCACCGCTACGAACGGGTAAAGCTCCGGCTCGGTCTCCGGCGTGAAGATTATATGACTCGTGTAGTGCCTTATTTCTTCGTCGCCCTCGGTCGCTATCGCTATGATCGGCGACCTGCGCGCCATCGACTCTTCGATGTTGGAGACCGTCTTCTCCCAAAGGCCGTTCTTCGGCACGAGGGCGACGACCGGCAGCTCTTTGTCGAGCAGCGCTATGGGCCCGTGCTTCATCTCTCCGGCGGGGTATGCCTCCGCGTGCAGGTAGGAGATCTCTTTCAGCTTGAGAGCGCCTTCAAGCGCCGGCGGGTATGCAAGTCCGCGCCCGATGAAGAAGAAGCCGCGCGCGTCGGCGAAGTCGCGCGCAAGCGCTTCGATCTCCCTTTCCTTCGAGAGAATCGTCGCGAGTTTGCCGGGTATGTCCATCAAAGCGGAGATAAGGCGCCTCTCCGACGCCGGTGAGAGCTCTCCGCGCAGCTTCGCAAGATACATTCCGAGAAGCGTCAGCGCCGTGATCTGCGCGGTGAAGGTCTTGGTGGCGGCGACGCCGATCTCCGGCCCGGCCGGCGTGATGATCGCTTCGCCGACCTCTCGGTGGATCGTAGAGCCGCGCACGTTCGTTATGACGAGGCATCTTGCGCCGCGGTTCTTGGCAAGCCGGGCCGCGTGCAGCGTGTCGGCCGTCTCGCCGGACTGAGAGACGAATATCGCGAGCGTCTCTTCGTCTATCGGGATGTTCCTGTATCTATATTCGGAGGCTACCTCCGTGCGTATCTCAAAATTGCCGAGCGTCTCCATGATACGGGCCGCCGCAGCCGTCGCGTAATGCGACGTGCCGCAGGCGACGAAGTGGATTTTCTTCCATTTTTCCGTCTCCTCCGGCGTCCACGCAAGCTCGTGGCTCAGATCGACCTTCTCGCCTGCGATGCGCCCGAGCAGCGTATGAGCCACGACGTCTGGCTGCTCGTGTATCTCCTTCAGCATGAAGTGCGGATATTCGCCGCGGTTCGTCATCGCGGCGTCCCAATCGAGATGCATAGGCTTCTTTTCGTGAGGGGCGCCGGAGAAATCGTAGAATTCGCAACCCTCTCTCGTTATGCGCGCTATTTCGTCGTCGTCCATGAACCAGACGTCGCGCGTGTATTCGAGCAGCGCCGTCGGATCGGAGGCGCAGAAGCCCTCGCCCTTCGCGTGCCCCACGACGAGCGGCGAGCCCTTGCGCGCGGTCCATATTTCGTTCGGCCTGTCGTAGAACATTATAACGAGCGCGAAAGCGCCGCGAATCCTCTTCGTAAGCTTCACGATGGCCCCTTTCGGGTCTCCGTCGTAGACGTAGCCGAGATACTGCACGGCCGATTCCGTGTCCGTCTCCGTGTGGAAGGCTATGCCGCGCGCCTCGAGGTCGGTGCGTATCTCGCGCGCGTTTTCTATTATGCCGTTGTGGACCAGCACGACTCTGTTGTCGCTTGAAATATGGGGGTGGGCGTTCCTCTCGGAGACGCCTCCGTGAGTCGCCCAGCGCGTATGCCCTATACCGAGCTCTCCGGTGAAATTCGCCTTCGCGACCTTTTCGGCGAGGACGGAGACCCTGCCCGTAGTGCGGATCTCCTGTATCTCGCCGCCCTTTATCACCGCTATCCCCGCGGAATCATAACCGCGGTATTCATGCTTCGCAAGGCCGTCAAGAATTATTTTCGCGGCCTCCTTGCAGCCTATATAACCCATAATCCCGCACATTCTAAGAATCATCCTTTCGCGGCTGATAAGCGTTACTTATTCTATAACATTATCACGACAAACATAAAGTCTTTTGCGGGAAGAACTAACTTTTACAGCCGCAGGAGGATATCACAGCCAGCGCAGGGCCGCATATTGGAACGCAAGAAAAACTTCGCGCGAAGGGTAAAGTTCGCGGCAGAGCGCGGCGCCGCCCGGCACGCGCGCCCTGATCATAAAGCCTCCGGCGTCCGCCGATACGAGCACCGACGACAGAGCGCGCTCAAGCGTCATATGCACGATGCGGGCGCAAATCACGTTGACGCGCTCTTCTTCGGCTGGTCTGCTCGTAAGAATCCGGACGTCTTGGGCGCCGAGCGCGGCGGCCGAAGGCTCTCCCGAAAGAGGAGGCGCCGTGAATATCGCCTGCCCTCCGGGGAAGAGGCGCGCCGCGCGCCCCTCCGCGATAGTCCATCCTCCCTGAAATATATTTTCCGCGCCTACCGCCACGCGACCGCGGTAAAGGCTCACGACCTCGCTGGACATCTCATAGAGCCACGCTAAGTCGTGCGTAGCGGCGATCACCGCGACGCCGTGTTCCTCCGCCTCCGTAACGGCGGCTTCCATTATCAGCTGCGCGCTCCTCTCGTCCACGTTCGCGGTAGGCTCGTCGAGCAGCAGCACGCGCGGGCGCAGGGCGAGCCGCGCGGCCAGAGCGACGCGCTGCACCTCTCCGCCGGAAAGCTGATACCACTGGCGCGACGCGAATTTTTTCGGATCGAGCCCCACCCTGGCGAGGCTCTCTTTCACTCTGCCGTCTATCTCCGAAGCGCCGATATTTCCGCGCAGTCTCAACCCGAAAGCGATATTTTCATATACGGAGCGGCTGAGCAGGTAGGAATCCTGAAGAAGATAGGTTACCTCGCGGCGAAGCGCGCTTTCGCGTCCGGCGGCGGGGCTGCCGCGGTAGAGCAGCGTGCCGTCGTCGTAGGGCAGCAGAAAAGAGAGTATCTTAAGCAGCGTCGATTTGCCGCTGCCGTTGGGGCCGACGAGCCCCGTTATGCCGGAGCCCTCTATCGTCAAATCGGCGATGTCGAGGCCGGGCGTTCCCCTTCCATAGCTCTGTTTAAGGTCGTGTATCTCATAAAGCGGCGTCATGAAAAATTACCACGGTAAAGGCGGCGTACCTCCGTTTAGGACGGCGCGCCGCCTTCTGCGTTTACTTCTTCTTTCTTCTCAAGATAATGAGCGGGATTACGGCGGCAAGCGCGGCGCCGCACGGCGCGGCGCTGCAGCCCGAGCCGCCGCCGTCGTGAGCCGTGCCGGTCAGCGGTATCTGATGCACGGCCTCGGCGTATTTCTGAGTCTGCGAGTCTAAGAGATAGTCAAGGAATTTCTGCGCCTCTGCGCTGACGTCGTTTCTCGTTATCGCGTAGAGATAGCGCGACACGGGATACTCGCGGGACGGACCCTCTTTAAGCCGTTCGTAGTTAGTCAGCGCCACTATGTCCACGCTGCCGGCCCGATAGGCCTCCGATTCCATTATATAATACATGCTGTCAAAGCCTATCGCCCATTTGTTTTCATCCCGCGCGATGAGAGCGGACATATCTTTCGGCGCCCTGCCGTAGCCTACGTCGTCCGACGCGTTCCCCTTTGTCACGAGGTCTTTCCAAATTATGTACTTGCCGTCGCTCTCGCTGGTGGAATAGACGTCTATCGGAATATCGGGGCTGATCGATTCGTCAAGTTCGTGCCAATTCGTTATTTTCCCCGTGTATATGCCGTGGAGCTGGTCGAGCGTCATTTTTTTCACCGGATTGTCCCTGTGCACTATAGGCGGGATAGCGTCTATCACAAACGGCGTCTGAGAGAAGAGCACGCCGGCGGCTTCCGCGTCAGAGAGCGCCCGCAGCACTTCTTCGTTGTCGAGCTCGGAAAGCTGCCACGTCGAAAGCGCTATGTCGCAGCTATCATTCTGCGCGAGAGCCATTATCGCGGTGTTTTTATTATATTTGCTCTTGTTGATCGTCACATCAGCGCTGCTCTCATAGGCTTTGAGCGCGGCTTTCGGGAACCACTGCGCGACGTCGGAGCCCGCGACGTATACGTGCGCGTCGGCCGACGCGGAAAACGCCGCGATCGCTATAAACAGCAGGATTACCGCTTTAAGAGCACGTTTCATTCGAAGCCCTCCCTTTCATCTCTCCGCACAGCGGAAATTTATTTGCCGTGCTTTTTATTCCATTCGTCGGAGTTCGGGAAAAAGAGCGGCTCCCCGTACTCACTGACCTTGAAGTCCTTTATTATCGTCTGAGCCTCGTCGCCGCAGAGCCAGTCGACAAATTTTACGGCCTCGGCGTTGTTCACCTTCGGGAATCTCTTCGGGCTGACCTCTATGGCGGCGATAAGGTTGAGAAGTATCGGATCGCCTTCCACGAGCGGGACTATCTTTATGCCGCTTCTCCTGGTAAGATAGGTCGCCCTGTCCATCAGAGTATAGGCGCCGCGCTTATCGGCAAAAATCGTCGTGGGGCCGTTGCCCAGCTTGCCGAGCGAAAAGACCGTGTACCATTCGTCCATTTCAGCGTCGGGAGAAATGCCTGCGGCCCGCCATACCTTCATTTCCGCCACATGTGTGCCGGACATGTCTCCGCGGCTGATAAACGGAACCTTCGCTTCCGCTATCTTTTTAAGGGCCTCCGCCGCCGATTTCATCCCTTTGATTCCCGCGGGGTCCCCTTCGGGGCCGAGGATCACAAAGTCGTTATACATGAAATCCCTGCGGTTCTGTCCGTAGCCTTCCGCTATAAACCGGTCTTCAAGAGCTCGCGCGTGAACGACGACGAGGTCGAAATTCCCCGTCTTCGCCTTCTCCAGCGTCGCGCCCGTGCCGGCCTTTTCAATGACGAATTCCGTTCCCGTCTTGGCCTTGTAGTTGTCGGCAAGAAGCGGGATTATGCCAGCGTCCACCGGTCCTATCGTACTTGAAAGCCTGATCGTGCCGGCGAAGGCCGGCGCACAGATAAGAAGAAAGACGACGGCCGCGATAAATCTTTTAATTTTTTTCATAACGTGAAAGCACCATCCTCATTTAATTTTGTGTCCTGCGGCGCAGGAAAGACAACGATATGTTAAGCAGCAGCGATATAAGTATCAGAATCACGCCAAGCGCGATCCCCAGCGCGAAGTCGCCCTTGCCCGTCTCAAGCGTTATGGCAGTAGTTATGGTCCGCGTGTGCCATTTGATATTGCCGCCGAGCATCATCGCCGAGCCGACCTCGCCGACGATGCGCCCAAGCGCCGTGAGAGCCGCGGTGAGAATCAGAAATCGGGCTTCCCACAGGCTCGCCGCGGCGAGCCTCGCGCCCGACGCACCGAGGGTCAGGAGCGTCTGACGCAGACGGCAGTCGAGCCCTTCGACAGCGGAGGCGGTGTAAGCCGCTACGATAGGCGTGCCCAATATCACCTGCCCTATAGCCATTCCTTCGACGGTAAAGAGGAGCTCCCAGCCGCCGAGAGGCCCGCGGCGCGAAATGAACGCATAGACCAGAAGGCCGATCACGACGGTAGGCAGCGCAAGAAGCGTATCGGTCGCGGCGCGCACGGCGCGCTTGCCTGGAAAGCTAAAATAGCCGAGCGCGAAGCCGAGCGGAAGTCCAAGCGCCAAGATCGCCGCCATAGAAAGGGCGGTCAAGCGCAGAGTGGTGGCGAGAACGACCATCGTCTCCTCGTCCTGCGCGTACAGAAGTCTGAAAGCCTGCACAAATCCGCGGGCGATAAAATCCATATAGCAACCCCCCGGTTCAGCCGTTATCCGTCATAAAAAACGGACAGGCGCTTCTGCGCGTCTGTCCGTCGACGAAAGCCGGTTTAATGCCCGTAGCGCGTTTCGGCTTCGGGGAAGAAGAGCTGCTTGCCTTCGACCTTGAAGTCCGCTATATCCTTCTGGACCTTTGAAGAGGTGATCCAGTCGATATACTTGAGCGCGAGGTCATACTTAACGTTCGGGTGCTTCATCGGGCTGACCGCCATCACGCTGTACCTGTTGAGCAGCTCCTTGTCGCCTTCGCAGATGATCACGAGGCCCTTTCTGCCCTCAAGCCCCGCCTCATACTTTATGAACGTGCCGCGGTCGGAGAGGGCGTAGCCGTTCTGTTCGTCTGCGATGTTTATCGTCTTGAGCATCCCCTGTCCCGTCTGCACGTACCAATCCGCCTTGTCGAAGTCCTTAACGCCCGCCCTTTCGAGCAGCTTAAGCTCCGCCGTGTGAGTACCTGATTTATCGGCGCGGCTGACGAGCTTCTGTTTTTTGGCGGCTATCGCGGCGAAGGCCTGCACGACCGGCTTGCCCTTGACGCCGGCCGGGTCGTTCGCGGGGCCGATGAGGACGAAGTCATTGTACATGACCTTGCGGCGGTTCACCCCCGCGCCCTCCTCCATGAACCTATCCTCCTGCGACGGCGAGTGAGTCAGGACGACGTCCACGTCGCCGTTGCGCCCGTATTCGAGAGCCTTGCCGGTACCTACCGAGACCCACTGGATCTCTATGCCGGTATCCTTCAAAAGGATAGGAGCGAGATAATCAAGAAGGCCGGTGTTGTCCGTGCTCGTAGTGGTGGCCATACGAAGCACGGGCGCTTTCGCCGTCGCGAACGAGCCGAAGACAAGCAGGCAGGCGACAAGGCACAGCGCGATAATGGAACTCTTTCTGCTGATACGCATGGGTAAAAACCCTCCTCGTGTAATTTGTGCCGCATTGCGGCCATAATAAAACCCGCGCGGCAGGGAGGAAGGAAAAGAACGTTCACGCACTTTCGCTATCCCCTTTCCATCACGGGAGACGGCCCCGTTTCCAAGGCCGCCCTAACGACCGCCTTCCATAGCCGGAAGGCCGTAGGAAGAACAGTTTCAGGGACGTTATGACGCATACGCTTCGCCGCAGGCCAGGCAAAAACCTGCGACGCCGTTATTGTACACTATCACGGCGCGCTATTTCAATACGTACAAAATATATACAATGAAATTAGGCGAGGAATGTTGGGGGCATTCCTCGCAGAAGTGGAGAGTTGTTGTGTTTAAAACGTTCCTGATAAATAAACGAGCCGTACCCCTTTGTACAGAGCACGGCCCCCGATAAGCAGAGCAGCCCTTCTCCTTTCCAAAGGGAGGCCGCCGCGTTTCCTCGACGACCCTGTCGGCAGGAGAGCCATGGATCACCTTCTTTAGGCTCGGCTGCTCGGAGAATCATTTTTTATCATTGTCGTTTATGGTACAATAAACGCTGGAAAAAGACAAGCGCTAAAAGCTTTTTTGCAGAATTTTATGCCGAAATGGGGGCGATAGCATGACTACACTGCGTATCCCGCCCAACATTCCCAAGCCGACGCTTGAAGAGATGAGGGCATGTCCTATCATAAAACAGTTCGACGACCTCGGAATATGGTTCGGCATCAACCCGCCGTGCATCGACGCTCGCGAGATGGTCCTCCACATCTCCGACACGCCTCAGACTATGTACCATTATCTGCGTAGAGCCCTGCGCAGATTGAAGCCGGCGTGGATAGTCCACACTGGGGACTTCGTCGACAATGTGAAGCTGGAAAAACGCCCGGGGTTGATCGACCTCTATCGCAAAAAAATCAAAGATTTTTTTGCGATTCTCGACGAAGAGGATTACGGCGCGATCGTCGTCACCGGAAATCACGACGACGTCCCCACGCTCCTTTCGTACAGGCACAACCCCTCAGTACAGATTTGGACCACCCCAGGTTCCTTCTCGCTGGGAAAATTTTCCTTCCGCGCGGGGCACACCTATGAGGACGTCATGACGGAGCCTGCGCAGTATAACCTCTACGGGCACAACATGGTGCATCCCTCCGGTGTAGGCGCCAACGGCAATATGTACCTGAACGGACTGCAGGCAATGTACCTTATCCACATATACAGCGGCGAAGTGACCGCTATCCCCTATCCGCCGGGGACGGACGACGCGCGGCTCCAGCGCAGGCGGGTCTCGCTGTAGGGGATCGCGGACAAAAAGAGGCAAAAAAGGGAGGCAAGACAAAATGATATCTCTGATAAGGTCGGGACCGGAAGCCATAGCCATGAAGATATCGGAACAAGTCACTGAGATCCGTCACAAGTTGAGCGCCTGGGGGGCGCTCATATCGCTGGACCCGGAGAGTTCGCTTAAAAAATACGGGCCGGCGCGCAGGCTGGTCTTTCTGCGGATACAAGCGGAAGACGAAAGCATCGACGAAACATACGTCTCCGAGAACCCTCTTGAAATGCTGCTGGCGACGCTGATAAACAGCCGCGTCTCAAGCGGCGTGGAGAGCATCGGCGTAATGCCCGGCTATGTGATGATGAGGCTGATGGGAGATATCGAGCGCGGCATCCGCGCCATACAAAAAGACCTCGGCGGCGAGATAATCGATTCTCGCCCCTTCTATCGCCCAGATATTCCCGGTACCTCCTCCATCGTCTACTTCACGCCCAAGTCGCTGGCGAAGTCGATACAGGAATACGACATATACCATAAGTCGCTGCTCGTCTCCGCGCGCTCCAAAGACGCCATCCTCCAGTACCTTTCCCTGCGCGGGATCGAATACCTCGGCACAGCGCTCGGCACGCCGGACTGGAACGACGTTGAAATAAGGATATGCGATTCCGACAAGCTCTTCGAGCTTCACCGCCAGAGACTGCTTACAGTCATACAGGGACTGCAGATGGGCATGGTCCTTGAGGAAAAATGGGAGCAGGAGCGGGCGCTGACGCGGCGGACGCTGCCGGTCTACATGATGAAGCTCTACACGCCTTTCGACGTACAGACGATAAAAAAGCTGGCCATGGGACTGGAATACGATGACAACGGGCAGCGCTTCGTAGATTTCGACGTATACCACAACGACCGGAAGATATCGGCGTTCACAGAGCTCAATAAATTCCCCGGCAAAACGCGCAACGACATTGGAATCATGAACCGCAACGAAGTAATGAAGAATATCGACATCGATTCGATGAACGAGCTGATGCGGCTGGAAGCGGAAATCGAAAGAGAGCGCAAAAAGCGTCCGGGCGAAGTATCGGGGTAAAATAATTCAAAAAAAGAGAAGCGCGCTTCCTTAACGAAAGAGCCGAGCTCTCGCTCCGAGCTTTACACCCTAACGGCGGCGTATTTTACGCAATTATAGCTTCCGCGCGAAAACGCACGGTATTGGTACGGCAAATTCTCTGAAGTTCATTATCTATATAAAGCGCCCCATGGAATTGGCTGTGTTTTATTTTTTCGCAACCTTCCACCGTAAATTATTAAAATATTATTTTTACACGCCTGATCAATAGACTTTTGTTCTATTTATATCGACATTTTTGGCCTATAACTTTCTGTAACCAATATATCGAAAAATTAAATATATAATTTTTAAAAATTTTATATATAATCTTTTATGAAATTTAATATTGCTATTTAAAATAAATGATGATAAACTAAGTCATGACGCCAGAAATCGTTCAACGACAAATTATTTAGCGAGTTTTTTTAACAAGATTTTTAAATCTGAGAGGAAAGGAGAAGGCGTCACGCATTAACGCTCAATGCGACGACGCGTGATGGGGAGAGACCCAATTTCATCATTTTAATTATCGAAAGCGAGGTAATAAGTATGGCGGAAATCAAAAAAAGCGGCGAACAGTTCGGCAGCCGTTTGGGGCTTATCGCCGCGATGCTTGGGATGGCCGTGGGAACTGGCAACATATGGAGATTCCCTCGCGAGGTCGCCAGCAACAACGGCGGTGCATTTATCCTTATGTGTTTCCTGGCTCTGTTCATCTGGGCGGTTCCGCTCATCTGCGCGGAATCCGTCTTCGGGAAAAAATCGAGAATGGCGAACGCCGGCGGCTTCAAAACTATGCTCGGCGAAAAATATACCTGGATGGGGACTTTCACGGCGCTTACCAACGCGTTCCTGGGGGCATACTACGTGGTCGTCGTCGGCTGGTGCCTCAAGTACCTCGTAATCATCCTGACCGGCTTTCTCTCGACGGTGAGGGAGGGCGGCGTGGAAGTCACGACGCAGTATTTCAACAACTTCGCGCTGACTCCTCCCAGCTATGAATCGTGGGTCTGGTTCATTGTAGGCATCGCGATATGCTCGATAGCCGTCTTCCGCGGCATACAGGGCGGCATAGAGACGGCCAACAAGGTAATGATCCCGATGGTCTTCATACTGCTGGCGTTTCTTTTCGTCAGGGTGCTCTTCATACCGGGCGCGATGAAGGGGCTCGAGTTTATGTACCACGTGGACGTAAAGGACTTCGGCAACCCGCGCATATGGCTCGCCGCCTTCACCCAGGCGGCCTGGTCGTCTGGCGCGGGCTGGGGTATGTTCCACATCTACTATATATACTCCGCCAAGGATGAAGACATCGAGCTCAACGCTTTCACCGCGACGTTCGGCGATATGGTGGCCGCAATGCTCGCCGGCATGGTGGTGCTGCCCACGGTCTTCGCCCTCGCCCCGAACCCGGAGGCGGTTAAGGAAGTGCTGGGCTCCGGCGCCAACGGGCTTACCTTCATCCACTTGACGAACCTCTTCGCGCATACCTCGGGAGGCTTTGTAATGGGGGCGCTCTTCTTCCTGGCGCTCCTCTCCGCGGCGGTAAGCTCCGTCATCGCGATGATCGAGACGGGGACGCGCAACCTTATAGACATGGGATTCCCGCGCGCGAAGGCCACGCTCTGCACGGCTCTCTTCTTCGCGGTCGTCGGCTCCTACTCGGCCCTCGACAACCGCTTCTTCAACAACCAGGACATGGTGTGGGGCGTAGCGCTGTTGATGGTCGGCCTCCTCTACTCGATCGGCTCCATGAAATACGGCGTGGAAAAGCTCTGGAACGAAGACATATCGCCCTGCTCCGACATTCAGGTGAAGTGGATGTGGTCGGTCATCAAGTTCTTCCCGTTCGAGTTCGCTTTCGTCTGGGGCTGGTGGATGTGGGACGCCAAATCATGGTATCCAGGCGAGTGGTTCAAGTTCTGGCCGCCTACGCAGTATCAGTATACCCCGGGCGTAATGGTGGTCGAGTGGGCGCTGGTGTTCGCAGTATGTCTCCTGCTCAACGGTTTCCTTTCGAAACAGCTCATTTACAGCAACAAGATAGACTGACGGCCCTTTTTAGGCAGCTAAGGAGGAGGATTTTGAATGTGGAAGCTTAATATGGCTGTATGCATCGCGATAGGGTTCGGCTGCTTCGGCTGGGCTATGTGGAAAACGATCACCGCGGAGAAAAAGAAGAAGTAAGGCTAAAAATAGTAAGGCCATAACTTTGCGGCAGGGGGAGGAAGAGTTCGCCTTCCCCTGCCTTTCTCATCTCAAAGCCGGCGGCAAAAAAATTTACAAGGCTTGTATTTTCTTAAATCTATCGTAATATAATTACTGATTTGTTGATACAGCCGCGAAGGGACTGAGGGGCGTTTTGAGAATCGTTCTTGTGGGCGCCGGAGAAGTTGGCTACAGCGTCGCGAAAAATCTGTCGGAGGACGGACACGACATAGTTATAATCGAGGAAAACAATGAGAGGGCGGACCGCGCGGAAAGCACTCTCGACGTCATGGTCGTCCGCGGGAACGGCGCGCGCCCGAGCGTACTAGCCAAAGCGGGGATAGCCCAGGACGGCACGGAAGTTTCGATGCTGATAGCCTGCACCAACAGGGACGAGGTCAACCTTATGGCCTGCTGGATAGCCAAGCGGATGGGGGTGCCGCACGTCATTGCACGCGCGGTCGGGCTGGAGTTCACCGACAACGAAGGCTGGGCCCGCGGGCTGGGCATAGATATGCTGGTCTCTCCCGAGCGCTCCGTCGCAAAGGAGATCGAAGAGCTTCTTGAAGTCCGCTCCGCGATACACGCGAACGAAATAGCCGGGGGACGCGCCGGCATCTACGTCTTCCGCATTGCTCAGGAATCCCCGCTCGTCGACCTGTCGCTGCTCGAAATGCGCAGAGACAATCCCCAGCTCGTCATGCTCGTCGTATGCATAAAGCGCGGCGAAGAATCCTTCGTGCCGAGGGCGTCGGAGAGGCTACAGCAGGGCGACGTATGCTACACCGTATGCTACCGCTCGACGGTCCTCGAAGTCGAGCGCCTCTTCCAGCCGAAAAAATCAAAAAAGCTGAAAAAGGTCTTCATCGTCGGAGCGGGCAAGGTCGGCTTTCAGACCGCGGCGCGCCTTCTCTCGCATATCCGCGGCATCGACCTCAGGATAATCGACCTTGAGAGGACGAAATGCGAAAAGCTCGCCGGAGAGCTGCCCGACGCGATGCTGCTCTGCGCTGACGGCTCCGATACGGAATTCCTGCGCATGGAAGGCATCGCCGAGGCCGACGGCTACGTCGCCGCGACGGACCACGACGAAACGAATCTGATGCTCGCGGTCCTCGCCAAGACGCTCGGCGCCTCGAAGAGCATAGCGGTCGTCCAACGCCCGACATATCTTGAAATGACGAGCCACATACCCGTCGACGCGATAGTCAACAGGAACCAGACCCTTGCCGACGCGATAACGCGCAGCGTCCGCTACCCGGGCTCTTCGCGCGTCCTCACGGTAATGGAGGAGATAAGCGCCGAGGCGGTCGAGATAACGATACCGCCCAAAGCCCCGGCCGCCGGCAAAAGCCTGATAGAGCTGCGTATGCCTCAGGGCTCTATAATCGGGCTCCTCGAACGCAACAACGAGATGTTCATACCGACGGGGCACACGGTGTTGAATGCCGGGGATAAGATCGTCCTCTTCGGCACAGCATCGGTGATAAACGCTGCGATGCGCCCCTTCGGAGAGGAAAAGCTTTGAACTATAAAATAGTCGCACGGTTCTTGTCGATACTTGCGTTTACGATAACCGCCTCTCTCATCTTCCCCCTTTTCTGGGCCCTCGCCGACGGCACGGAGGACGCTTCCGCCTTTTTCCTTTCCGCCTTAGTGGGAACAGCTATATCCGCCGCCTTTTTCATTTTGGGAAAAGGAGCGAAAAAGGAGGACCTCGGCTCGCGCGAAGCAATAGCCGGAGTAGCGTTTTCCTGGGTAGTGGCTTCGCTGATAGGCTGTATGCCCTATATCTTCAGCGGCTACATCCCTTCCTTCACAGACGCCTACTTCGAGGCGATGTCGGGTTTCACGACGACCGGAGCGACGGTAATGCGCGACATCGAGCCTGTGCCGCGCGGCATACTGATGTGGAGGGCGCAGACGCAGTGGCTCGGCGGCATGGGCATCGTCGTCCTAGTGATAGCGATGCTTCCCCTGCTCGGCGTGAACATGACGCAGCTTTTCAAAGCTGAAAGCCCTGGCCCGAGTCTGGAAAAGACATATCCGCGGATCGCCGAGATGGCTGTGATGCTCTGGCGCCTTTACATGGGGCTGACCGTCGTAAGCGCTCTGCTGCTCGTCGCCGGCGGCATGACCTTATATAACGCGATAGCGCACACCTTCGCCGCCGTATCGACCGGCGGCTTCTCCACCCACAACGCAAGCGTAGCCTACTACGATTCCCCGTATATCGACTACGTACTCACGTTCGTAATGTTCATAGCCGGCGCGAATTTCAACCTGCACTTAGCGGCGCTGCGGGGAAGGAGCTTCAGGCCGTATAAAGATTCCGAATTCCATTTTTACACGGCGGTCGCGCTGGGCGCCACTCTAATGATCTGCGCGGTCCTCCTGCGCGACGGCGTATTCAAAAACTTCTTCCAGGCATTGCGCTATTCTCTCTTCCAGGTCGTAAGCATCATGACGACGACGGGCTTCGTCACCGCGGACTACGGCAAGTGGCCCATGTTTACGCAGCTGACTCTGCTCGCGCTGATGCTGCTCGGAGGCTGCGCCGGCTCAACGGCCGGAGCTATCAAATGCGTCCGCTTTCAGGTCGTGATAAAAGAATCTATCGCGGAGCTCAAAAAAATGATTCACCCGAACGCGGTCGTCGCGATATTCCAGAGCAACGGCACCGCGAACCCCTCTATGGTGGCCTCTTCAGCCTGCTTCATCGCCACCTTCATCATAATATGGGGCGTCTCCTCTCTCGCCGTCAGCCTCTGCGGCAACGACATCGTGACCTCGATAAGCGCGGTCTCCGCCACTCTGTGCAACGTCGGCCCCGGACTCGCCGACGTCGGGCCCGTATGCAACTTCGCCGAGCAGAGCGCCTTCGCGAAATGGATATACACATTCGATATGCTCTGCGGAAGACTTGAGCTCTATACCGTGCTGGTGCTCTTCAGCAGGGATATGTGGAGAAAGTAAAGCCCTCTCGGATATTCTTATCCACAATTTATTAACACGCTACCGATAGTGTTTTGTGGATAAGTTGTCAATAGATATAGTGTTTTTCGCTTTTCAAAATCAAGAATAATTGTTATCATAGCCTTAGTCACGGATTTGCCCCGTACGTTATATAAAATGGCTTTATTTTGGAGGTCTCCGTCATCATGATCATTAAACCTGCGTTCAGCCAATCGGCGAGGGATATTCTACGCGACCGTTACCTATGGCGCGACGAAAACAGAAATCCCATTGAGAAGCCTGAAGAGATGCTGCGGCGCGTGGCGACGCACGTCGCCGGGGCGGAGCGCACGCTTCCCCTTCAGTACAAATGGGCCGATGAGTTCTACGAGATCATGGCGAAGCTGCTCTTCATGCCCAACAGTCCGACCCTTATGAACGCCGGGCGCCCGTCGCCGCACGGGCAGCTCGCCGCCTGCTTCGTCGTCGGCGTAGAGGATTCGATGGACAGCATCTGCGAGGCTCTGCGCAAGCAGATGCTGATACACAAGAGCGGCGGCGGCACCGGCTTCAATTTCTCAAAGCTGCGCAGCGAGGGCGCCAAGGTAAACAGCACCAACGGGCGCGCTTCCGGCCCGGTCTCCTTCATGGGGCTTTTCGACAAGGCGACGGAGACCGTCCAGCAGGGCGGCATGCGGCGCGGCGCGAACATGGGCATATTGAACATAGACCACCCCGACATCAGAAAGTTCATCCATTGCAAGGACAAGGACGGCATTATCACGAACTTCAACATCTCGGTCGGCGTATCCGACAGCTTCATGAAGAAGGCCGAAGAAAACCCCTGCGGCGATGAAGCGGCGCTGCTTGCGGAGATAGCGGATTCGGCGTGGCGCACCGGCGATCCCGGCATCATATTCCTCGACGCGATAAACCGCGGCAACACCACGCCGGAGCTCGGAGAGCTGACTGCGACGAACCCCTGCGGAGAATCGCCTCTTTACCCGAACGAGGCCTGCAACCTCGGCTCGATAAACCTTTCGCTGCTGGTCAGGGACGGCGAGTTCGACTACGAGACGCTGCGCGGCGTCGCCGCCGTCGCGGCGCGCTTCCTCGACGACGTGATAGAGATAAACGACTACCCGCTGCCGGAGATATCACAGGCTGTGAAGCAGACGCGCAAGATAGGGCTCGGCGTGATGGGATGGGCGGACTTGCTCTTCAGGCTGCGCGTGCCTTACGACAGCGAAGAGGCATTGGCGCTCGCGGAAAATATTATGAGGACGATTCGCGAGACGGCGTGCGAGACGTCTGTCGAACTCGGCAGGGAAAAGGGCGTGCCTGAGACGCTAGCGCACCTCGGACGCCGCAACGCGACTCTGACCTGCATCGCCCCGACGGGGACGATCGCGCTGCTCGCCGGCTGCTCCTCCGGCATCGAGCCGCTCTTCGCGCTCGAACACACGCGCGTGCGCACCCAAATAGACGGCAAAAAGGTCGTCATGAAGCAGGTGAACCGCTGCTACGAAGAGGCGAGGAAGGAAGGCCTCGACGAAGAGACGATGAAGAAGGTCTTCGTCACGTCGCACGACATTTCGCCGGCCGCGCACGTGCGCATGCAGGGGAGCTTTCAGAAATATACCGACCTTGCGGTGTCGAAGACGATCAACCTGCGGCACGAATGCGGAGTGAAGGATGTGATAGGCGCCTACACCCTCGCATGGAAGGAAGGCTGCAAGGGCATAACGATATACCGCGACGGCTCTAAGCAGAGCCAGGTCCTCTACACAAAAGAAGACGAAGAAAAAGCCCTTGAAAAGAGCGCCCAAGAAAACGCGCGAATCGAGAAAAAAGAAAAAAACGCGCTCCCGCCCTCCGCTGCAAAGCCGCGCTTCGTTCTGAAGAGATCCTATTAGAAAGAAAAATATAGAAGCCGGCGCGCCGTTCGGGCGCGCCGGCTTTTCTGCCTGTTATTCCTCTGCGACGGATCTCATTTACGTTTCAACTGATTTTACATTGCGTAATGTCCGCCTACATACTCCGTGGGGTTCAGCGCGCTTTCGTAATGCCTTATCATCGTTATAAAGTCAAAAACGGGAAGCCCCGTATGGCGGTGGACCGCCGCGGCGAAGGGCGGCAAGTCGCTGCATTCGAGCTGTATCGCGGCCACCTCGGGGTTTTCGGCGAGCATTTTGTCGCAGACCTCGAGTATTTCGCGCTCTATGACGTCCGTATCCATCGTCCCCTTTTCTTCGAGCACGGAGGAGCGGAACTCGTACTTATCCTCCATCCCGTAAAGGACGACGGGCATATCGGGAGTTATGCCGACACTGCGCAGATGGCGGTCGGTCATCACGGAGGCGTTTGCCGAGATTATCCCGACCTTTTTGCCCCGCTTCAATGTGCGCACGATGAAGGGGACCTGAAGCATGCTCGACATTAATACCGGTATATCGACGGAATCGGCTATCTCCTGCTGAAAAAGCGCCATGAAGCCGCAGGCTCCCGTTATCGCGCGCACTCCCTCGGCCTCAAGTTTCTGCGCGCCTTCTATGAAGGGGGCCAGCAGGGCGGGGTCGCGCTGATTGAGAAGCCGGTCGATCGACGCGCCGCGCACCTCGTGGTAGCGCACCGGAAAGGGGAATGTCGTCGCGTTTCCGACATTCCCCGGGACGCAGGGATAGGCCGCGTCGAGTATGAGTATTCCGATAGGCTCCCCATCCCAGGAGCGCGATTTTGATTTGATCTTATAAAAAGGCATATCTTCTCCCCCTTAAAAGCTCGTGATGTTGTGTAATTTAGCATAGATAATATATATATGTCAATAATACAAAAGAAAAATATAAAATTTTACAAAATCAACATAAATATCCACAGTTTAAGCGGTATTTTCTTCAACATATATGGGAGAGCAAGCCAATCGGCTGAGGATACTTCCCGATTTAAGACGGTTTAATGACGGACGCCATCATCTGCAAAAAGTTAAGAGCTGTACACCGAAGCCGGCGCGCGCAAACGGCGCGTCGGCCTTTCCGTGCGGCGTTATAGGCCGCATATTTGAAATTTTTACAGCGTCCGAATTGAATCAGTCCGCCGATTCGTCGTCTTTTCTGAGCGCGGTCGGCGGCAGTTCTACTACCTCGCCTGCCTCTTCCATATCCTTCTCGCTCGCGGCCACGTTCGTGGCGTCGCTGTAACTGCGCGCCGTCGAGAAACCGTTCGGAGGCTCTTCCGCGTATATCCTGCGCCGCTCGTGCGCTTCCGGCTCTTCGTCCGCAGCGTCGTCCGGCAGCCTGTGCTCCATTGAAATGTAGGATATCCCGCCCGTCAGGATTTTGTAGATTAGCAATAGGCAGAGAATCACGCCGACTACGCCGACGATGAGAATCATCGCCGGAAAGGCGAGGCCGAATACAAAGGTCCCCATCAGCAGGATCAAGATAAACCACAGCATGCTTTATCTTCCTCGATTCTATGGTTTTTTGCCGCGCGCGGACTTCTTCGGGCGGAGATAAAACTTCCAGAACGCACTGTCGGCGTTCGCAGCGCCGCGCCCGGCGCCGTTTTTCGCTTTGCCGCGCGGCCGCTGGCGAGAAGAATCTTTTTCCGGCGCGCAACTTCCGCTTTTACGCGGCCGATGCGCGTCGAATTTTTCCGCGCGCGCTTCTGCGTAGCCGTGCTTCGCGGCTACGCCGCGTTCGAAATGATTTTCTTCTTCGCGCCGCGTCCTGTGGTCTTGGCGGGCTTCGTCCGTCTTTCCTCCGCGGCGGAGTTCAGCGTGCTCGTCTCTGCTCCTCGCTCCGAGGGGCGTCTCAAAATCGCGCGCGTTACCACGGCCGCCGCGCTTTTCTTCAAAGTTCGGGGCGCCGTAACTTTTTTCGCCGGCCGGTCGCTGCACACGGACGCGTTTGCCTGGATATGCGACGAAGCCGCCAGAGGGGCTGAAAGCTTTTTTCTTTCCATTCGCGCGGAGCGCGGGAAAATCTTTTTTCGCGCCCTTTACGCGCGCGGCACTTTTTTCTTTCCATTCGTCGCTCTTATCGACGCGCGGCGGCACGGCGGCCTTCGCGAGCGTGCGGGCTCCGCCTTCGGGCGCCGCCTCTCCGCCATGCGCTTTGCGGCGCAGCTGTCCGCACGCGGCGTCGATGTCCGCGCCGCGCTCGGAGCGAATCTCGCACTCGAAGCCGGCGCTCTCGAGCACGCTGCGGAAGCGCAGCACATCCTCGGCCTTCGGCTTTTCGCAGCGTCCAGCGACGTCGTTCGCAGGAATCAGGTTGACGAAGACGTGTATGCCTTTTAGGTAGCGTACGAGTTCTCTCGCGCGCTCGACGCCGTCGTTGACGCCGCCGAAAAGCGCGTATTCTATCGTTATGCGGTCGCCCGTGGCGGCCTGATATTTCTGCATCGCGTCGCGCAGCTCGGAGGCCGGGTACGTCTGGTTGACGGGCATCAGCAAGCTCCTCAGCTCGTCGTCGGCCGCGTGCAGCGAAACCGCGAGGCGCACGCCGAGCCCCGACGCCGCAAGCTCTTCGATGCCGGGTATGACGCCGGAGGTCGATATAGTGATGTGGCGTCTTCCGAGATTGCGCATTTTGGGATCGTTGAGCATCCTCACGGATTTAAGGACGGAATCCACGTTCAGAAGGGGCTCCCCCATCCCCATATAGACGACGTTGTTGATTTCGCGCCCTATCTGTTTCTCGGCCGCGAGCAACTGCCCGGCGATCTCGCCGGCGCTGAGGTTGCGAGCGAACCCAGAGAGCCCCGTCGCGCAGAAGGAGCAATGCAGCGGGCAGCCGACCTGCGTCGATACGCAGAGCGTAAGGCGGTCGCCCTCCTTTATCAGCACAGATTCGACCGTCTCTCCGTCGCGAAGCCGCCACAGAAATTTTTTCGTGCCGTCGCGCGAGCGCTGTTCGCGCACAAGCGCAGGGCAGGCGAAGTCCAGCTTCTCGGCCAGCTCGGCGCGCAGCTCCTTCGAGAGATTCGTCATCTCGGCCGGGTCGCAGACGCGCTTCTGCCAGAGCCAGCCGCATATCTGTCCGGCCCTGAATTTGGGCTCCCCGAGCGACTCCGTGATATATTTTTCCCATTCGCCGAAATCAAAATCGAGCGCGTATTTTTTTTCTGCCATCGACGCTTCCACTCTTTCAATCGAAGCGCCGGGCCGAATAGCGGTCCGGCGCGAAATATTTTTATTTGCAGTGTTCGACGTAGGCGGCGATCGTTTCGACCGCGCCTTCGATTCCTACCTTATCCGTGTTGACACAGAGGTCGTAGTCTTCCATGCGCCCCCATCTCTTATCGGTGTAGAACTCATGATATTTCGCGCGTTTCTTGTCGACGTCGATGACGCGCTTTTTTATCTCTTCGCGCGTGAAGCTGAGCCCTTCGGGGATCATCGACATTTTTCTGTTGACGCGGGCTTCCAGGCTGCCGTATACGAAGCAGTTGACGGGGTTCATGTTGCGCAGGATGTAGTCCGCGCAGCGCCCTACGACGACGCACGGGCCGCGCTCAGCGAGGGTCCTTATCAGCTTCGACTGTCCCTTGTAGATGAGGTCCGACGGAAGGTCCTGATAGAAGACTGGCATAGAAAAGCCCGGCATGACAGGACACATCGGCGGCGAGCATTTTTCTTCGTTCGCCTCGATGAAGTCGGCGTTGTACTTCCCGTCCTTCGCGAGCATATCGACGAGCTCTTTGTCGTAAAACTTTACGCCGAGCTTCTGCGCAAGCTTCATCCCGACTTCGTGCCCGCCGCTCCCGAACTGTCTGCTTATCGTTATTATTTTCTTTTCCATGCCCTTCAGTCCTTTCTTGCCGTTGATTTTGATATATTATACCGTGATTTCAGCCGAAGATATAAAAGCGAAAAAAATTATTTTTGCGCGCGTGCTACGAGTGCTGCGAATATCGCGCGCTGTACTGGGTCGCATCCTGCTAAGCACTCGGGGTGCCACTGCACGCCGAGCGCAAATTTCTTCGACGGGAAGAATATCGCCTCGACGACGCCGCCTTCGGCTTCGGCGGCGGCTTCCACGCCTTCCCCGAGCCATCCGACCGCCTGATGGTGCATCGAGTTGACGCTCATTACGCCGCTGCGCCCCGCGAAGAGCTCCGGCCGCAACAGCCTGACGTCGTGGACGTACCCCTTCATGACGTCGGGCCTGCGGTGCAGCGCAAATTTTTCGTCTACGTCGGGCAGGTGCTGTATCAGCGTGCCGCCGGCCGCCGCGTTGAGCATCTGGCAGCCTCGGCATATCCCCAGCACCGGCTTGTCGGCAGCGAGCACGGCGCGGCAGAGCGGAAGCTCGAAGGCGTCGCGCTCCGCGTCGGGCGCTACGCTGCCGCAGTCCCCTTCGCCGTAAAACGACGGCGTTATATCGCTGCCTCCGCTGAAGAGGAAGGCGTCGAAGCGTTCGAGCAGCGAGCTTATCTCCGCTTCGCCGTCCGACGCGGAAAGAAGCGCCGGCACTCCTCCCGCTGCGCGCACGCCGGAAATTATTTTTTCCGTAAGGCGCGCCAGCAGCCAGAAGTATTCGAGCTCTTCCCTCTCCATCGCCTTGAGCTCTATTTCGGAATAGCAATGTTTGAAAGGTACTGATGCAATCGCTATCAGCGGCCTCATAGTCCGCCTCCCCGCCGCGCAAGGGGACGCGGCTCAGCCGCGCCCCTTGGGGGTCATGTTCCTGCCGATGCAGTAATATTCAAAGCCGAGCGAGCGCATCCTGCGCGGGTCGCAGATGTTGCGCCCGTCGAAAACGATTTTCCTCTTCATCAAAGCGCCGAGCCTTTGCCAGTCGGCGTCCTTGAATTCCTGCCACTCCGTGACGATCGCCGCGCAATCCGCGCCGGAAAGCAGCGTTTCGACGTCCGGCGCGTACTTCACGACCGAAGGCAGCAGCTTTTTGGCTTCAGCCATCGCGATCGGGTCGTAGGCGCGCACCGACGCGCCGCAGTTCAGCAATCCGTGAATCAGCGTCCGCGACGGGGCCTCGCGCATATCGTCGGTCCGAGGCTTGAAGGAGAGCCCCATGATAGCGGCTGTGAGGCCCTCCATCTCGGCGCCGAAGCGCACGCGCATCATCATATGCAACTGCTGCTTCTGCTTGCGGTTCACCTTGCCCACCGCGGAGGCCATCGTCATGTCGAGCCCCTGAGCCTCGCCTATGCAGCAGAGCGCCTGCACGTCCTTAGGGAAGCAGGAGCCGCCGTATCCACAGCCGGCGTCGAGGAAAAATTCGCCGATCCTGCGGTCGGAGGCCATCCCCCTTTTCACCGAGAGCACGTCGGCTCCGACCCTGTCGCAGAGCTGCGCTATCTCGTTCATAAAGCTGATGCGCGCCGCGAGCATAGTGTTAGCGGCGTACTTCGTTATCTCGGCGGAGGCGGGGTCCATGAAGATTATCCTGCTTTCGTCGGCGAAGGAGAGGTACAGTTCGCGCATCACGGCGCGCGCCTCTTCGCTCGCCGCGCCTATCACGACGCGGTCGGGATGAAGGCAGTCCTCTATCGCCATTCCCTCCTTGAGGAACTCCGGATTCGAGAGCACCTCGAGGTCTATCTTTTCCATGCCGCGTTCGCGCAGATGATTCTTTATGCGGCGGCAGAGCAGCGTCCCCGTGCCGACCGGCACGGTCGATTTGACGACGATGCGGCAGGAATGGGTGAGGGCCGACGCTATGCCGTCGACCGCCGCGAGCACCTGCGCTAAGTCGGCTCGCCCGTCGTCGGCCGGCGGCGTGCCGACCGCGATGAAGCAGAGCTGCGTGCCGTCGAGCCCGTCCTTTATATCGGTGGAGAATGAGAGGCGCCCTGCGCGCACATTTTTTTCGATAAGCTCGCCGAGCCCCGGCTCATAGATGGGGCAGACGCCGCCCTTCAGCTTGGCCACGCGTTCCTCGTCTATATCCACGCAGCAGACTTTATTTCCCTTTTCGGCAAAGCAGGTGCCGGTGACGAGGCCGACGTAGCCCGTCCCTACGACGCAGATGTTCATATATTAATTTCTCCTAACTTTGCGCCGCGAGCATGGTTATCCCCGCGATGATGAGAGCCATGCCACCGACGCGCATTAAAGTTATATTCTCGTGGAATATGAAAAAGCCTATCACAAGCAGCAGAAGGTAGACGACGCCGGACATCAGCGGATAGGCGAAGGTCAGTTCGGCTCGCGAAAGTGCGGCGGCCATGAAGAAGAAAGAGGCCCCGAAGAGCGAAAGCCCGAGCGCTATCCACGGGTTCAGCGCGATTTTCAGGAATGCGCCGACCACGCCGGAAGAGAGCAGGTCGCCGCGCCCCCCGTAGGCGTGCTTCATGACGCTGCTGCCGAGCGCGTTCGTCGCGGCGGAGGCGAGTATCAGCGCGAGTGTCGTTTTTTCGATCATTCTATCGCTCCTCCGCGGGGATTTCCTGCTGGAGCGCAAGTCTGCCGGCGCGCCCTTCGAGCTTGCCCGCAACTATAGCGCAGCGCGGGAGCGGCGCTTCCTTCGCGTATTCGCCGAGAGTATGGAATTCGACGCCGAGCGCGCGCGCCATGTTCAGGAAATTTTCCAAGAGCGTGAGCTTCGATATCCCCTCCATCTCGGCGTGGAGCGTCAGCACGTTCCATTCCTTGTCCATCCCGTCAAGCCACGCTTTGGGCAGAGTCACGTCGTTTATGCCGGGGAGCCCGTAGATTTCGTCCATCGTCGGCAGCGTGGTGGGTATCTGCGGCACGCGGTAGTCCCGCCCCTCGAAGCGCGGCAGAAAAGGCGAAAAGCCGCGCACGTCGCTCGCCCACGCGACGCCGAGCTCCTGTTCGGCTTCCAGCACCGCGCGGGATACCTGCCAGCCGGGCGCGGCCACTATATCAGGATCGCGGCCGCATATCCCGGCGCAAAGCGCGCGCGCCTTTTCGTAGAGCGAGAGATATTCCTCCTTCGATACTCCGCCGAGGCGGTCCTGTAGGTAAACGTGGTCCCAGGCGTGCACGCCGGTCTCGTGCCCCTCGTCGTACGCGCGGCGCAGGATCGAGGGGTCAGACGGCACTATCAGCGGCGCCGGCAGAAGCGTGCCGTACATAAGGGTCTTCCATCCGTAGGTCGAAGACGCTTTCGTGCGCAGCATCTTCGAGACGAAGCCCGGGCGGAATATCCTTCTTATCGCTTTGCCGGAGTTATCCGGGCCGAAGGAGAAGAATATGCTTGCGCGTATACGATGTTTCGCGAAGAGGTCGAGAAGGCGCGGCACGCCGCAGGTGTAGCCGCGCAGGGTATCGACGTCTACCTTCAACGCGAGGCGGGACATTAATTATCCTCGTGCTCGGCGTACCAGGCAATCGTCCTGTTCAGAAGCTCGTGCATACCGGTCTTCGGCTTCCAGCCGAGCTTCTGCTCCATCTTTTTGACGGAGGGCACTCTGTTCTGCATGTCGTCGTAGCTTTTGCCGTAATACGCGGCCGACGGGATTATCTCGAGCACGGTGTTTTCCGCGGCCTCGCGGAATTTGGGGAATTTCTTCGCCTCGTCTATAACCAGCTCGGCGAGCTCCTTCACAGAGTAGTTGTTCGCCGGGTTGCCTATGTTGAATATCTCGTCGTCGGCGCGGTTGTTTTTATTTTCGATTATCTTCATGAGACCTTCGACGCCGTCGCCCACCCATGTGAAGCTGCGGCGCTGCTCCCCGCCGTTGACGAGGGAGACCTTGCGGCGGTGTATCACGTCGTAGAGTATCTGAGTAACCGAGCGCGCCGAATGGTTTTCCGCGTCCTTGAAGGTGTCGAGGCGCGGGCCTATCCAGTTGAACGGGCGGAAAAGCGTGTACTGCAGGCCCTGCTCCTGTCCGTAGGCGACTATCATGCGGTCCATCATCTGCTTCGAGCAGCTGTATATCCAGCGCATCTTAACGATAGGGCCGACGATCAGCGGGCTTTCGTCCTCCTTGAGCTCGGCGTCTCCACTCATACCGTAGACCTCGGAGGTCGACGGGAAAATTATCCTCTTGCCGTACTTGGCGCAGAGGCGCACCATTTTCAGATTCTGTTCAAAGTCGAGCTCGAACGTCCAAACGGGTTTTTTGATGTAATAGGCCGGTTTCGCTATCCCGGCGAGCGGAATGACGACGTCCGCCTTTATAACTTCCTCTTCAAGCTCCTTGTCGGCCTTGAAGATGTCTCCCTTGCGGAACGTGAAGTGGCTCCTGCACTCATAGGGCAGCAGATTGCTCTCCGATATGTCGAAGCCGCTCACGTGCCAATCCGTCTTCGTCAGTATGCTTTCCAGAAGATGCGTTCCAATGAAGCCGTTGACTCCCGTAACGAATAGTTTCACCGCAGACACTCCCCTTCCTCTCCGCCTTCGGGCTGGATGCTCAGAATTTTAAGAAGGCCCGCCCCGGTGCCGACGACGAGCGGACGGTAGGAAACGATCTCTCCCGGCTTCGCCTCGCCTTCGATCGGGCGCGCCCGCCATATATAATACTTTCTCCCGCCGATATAAGCAAACGCCCCGGGGAAGGGATGCGTCACGGCCCTGACGAGGTTGTAGATTTCCACGGCGCTCCTGTTCCAGTCTATTCGGCCGTCTTCCGGACGGCGGCGGCCGAAATAGGTCGCCTCCGCTTCGTTTTGCGGGACGCGCGGCGCCGTGTCCGCTTCGAGCTCCGGCAGCTTTCTCGCGATTATCTTCCGCGCCGCCTCCGCGACCTTCATGAAAACGTCGTGAGCGCTGTCGGTGAATTTTATCTCCACCGCCTCGCGGTCTACTATGTCGCCGCGGTCGGCCTTTTCGGTCATTACGTGCAGCGTCGCGCCGGTCTTTGTCTCGCCGTTCAGCACGGCCCAGTTCACGCAGGCGCGGCCGCGGTACTTCGGCAGCAGCGCGCCGTGCATGTTGTAGGCTCCGAGGCGCGGGGCTTCGAGGATTTTTTTCGGTATCATCGCGCGGTAGTAGAATGAGAAGACGAGCTCCGCCCCGAGCGATCTGTAAAGCTCTATCTCGGCTTCGTCGAGCTTCTTCGGCGCCCACACCGGCACGCCATTTTTCAGCGCGATGTCCCTGACGGAACGGAACCATATCTCTTCGTCAGGGTCGTCATCGTGAGTGAAAACTCCGGCGACGTTCGCGCCCAACCTGAGGAGCTCCTCAAGACATAGACAGCCGACCTCGCTGTAGGCGAAGAGGACTATGCGCGGCCTGCCCGTCATTCGCCGTTTCCTTCGTATTCGTAGACCTTCCTAACAGCGTAGCGCGGCCTTCTGCTCACCTCGCGGTAGATGCGCCCGATGTACTCCCCTATTATCCCCAGAGCAAAGAGCGTTATGCCGCTGACGATGAACTGCGCGGCCTCGAAGGCCTGTTCTATGAAGGACTGCCAGGTGCCGACGCCGAGCAGCAGGCGGCGTACGAACATGTAAAGAAGGAAGAGGAAGGAAAGGGCCGAGAGCAACATCCCCGCCATCGTCACGAGCTGGAGCGGCACTAGGGAGAAGCTCGTCATTAGGTCGAAGTTCAGCCTTATCAGCTGGAAGAGGCCGTACTTCGATTCGCCGAGCTCACGCTCGCGGTGCGCGACGGGGATTTCTATCGGGTTGACCGCGAATTTCTGCGCGAGCGCCGGGATGAAAGTCGTCGTCTCCTTGCTCTCGTTGATGATGTCTATTATGCGCCTGTCGTAGCCGCGGAGCATACAGCCGTAGTCCTGTATGTGCAGCTTGGCGATCCTGTTCGTGATTTTGTTGACGCACTTGGATGCGGCCCTGCGGAATATCGGGTCGCGCCGGCCGACCCTGTATGTGCCGACGACGTCGTGCCCCTCGTCCATCTCCTTCAGCAGCTTCGGAATCTCCTCCGGCGGATTCTGAAGGTCCGCGTCGAGCGTGACTATTTTTTCTCCCCTAGCGTAGTCGAAGCCGGCCATTATCGCCATATGCTGGCCGAAATTCGCGCCGAGGTCTATTACGCGCACCGCGCGGCGCTTTTCACAGAAGCCGCGCAGAATAGAAAGGGTGGCGTCGCGGCTGCCGTCGTTTATGAATATTACCTCGAAGGAGCGGCCGAGATTTTCCACGACAGGCCACAGCTCGTCAAAAAGCTTATGCAGCGACTCCTCCTCGTTGTAGGCGGGAATGACTATCGAAACTTCGACTTTTTTTTCTTCCGTCATAGGCGGCAGACCTCTTTAACGGCGCGGACGACGTCGTGCGCGTCTTCGTCGGTCATCGCCGGAAATAGCGGCAGAGAGACGATTCTGTCGGAGACGTACTCCGCCTCGGGCAGAGAGCCGCGCCCCATGCCAGTGATCCCTCCGTAGCAGCTGAAGAGATGCAGCGCTTGATAGTGCAGCGCTGCGCCGATGTTCCGTTCCTTCATCCGCGCGATGAATTCGTCGCGGCTGAAGCCGAGGAAGTCGATGTCGACGAAGGGCGTGAATATGTGCCACGAATGCTTATGCGCCCACGGCGCCGATTTCGGCAGGATTATGCCGGGAACGTCGGCGAGCTCCCTCATATAGAACGCAACGATCCGCGCGCGGCGCCTGTTGAAATTCTCCAGCTCCGGCAGCTGCGAGTTGCCGATCGCGGCCTGAATGTCCGTCATCGTGTATTTCAGCCCCGGGAAGAATATGTCGTAGTTGGCGCTGCCCTTCGCCGCGTAGCGGTTCCAAGCGCCCCTGGACATCCCGTTCTGGCGCAGCATCATTATTTTTTCGGCGAGATCTTCGTCCTGCGTGCAGACCATGCCGCCCTCGCCCGTCGTGATGTTCTTCGTCGGGTGGAAGCTGAAGACGGACAAGCGGCGCGCGCCCCTGTCGGCCCCTACCTTGCGCCCCTTGTACTCCGCCCCCAGCGCGTGGGCCGCGTCCTCCACGACGGCGAGGCCGTGGGCGTCAGCGATCGCCTCTATCTCGTCCATATCGCACGGCGTTCCGGCGAAGTGCACCGGCACGACGGCCTTCGTCTTTTTCGTGACCGCGCGCTCTATATTCCCCGGCACTATGTCGAGAGTATCCCTGTCTATGTCTGCGAATACCGGTTTCGCGCCGGTGAAGAGTATCGCGTTGGCCGTTGCGGCGAAGGTCATGGGGGTGGTTATAACCTCGTCGCCGGCGCCTATCCCCAGCGCCGTCAGCGCGCAGTGCAGCCCGGCCGTCGCGGAATTCACCGCGAGCGCGTAGCTCGCGCCGACGTATCCGGCGAAATTTTTCTCGAAGAGTATCGTCTTGGGCCCCATCGCGAGCCAGCCGCTGCGGATAGAATCGGCCACGTCGGCTATCGCTTCCTCGCTCACGCTCGGCCTCGCAAAAGGCAGAAATTCTTTTCTCATTTATTCCCTGCGCTCCTCCCTGTTGAAGAGAACGACATATTTCCCGACGTCGAAGCGCTTCGCCGCGCGGATTTTCCCCTTCGGGAAAAGGTATTTTAGCCTATCGCCGTTCTTCACGACAAGTATAAAGCTTTTCTTGCCGCTATTCCACTGGGGCATGAATTCCTCCTTCGTAAGGAACCAGCCCCTTCCCTCCGGCTGCGCCGCGCCGTATTCGAGCTCGCCGGGAGAGCCGACCATCATCACGCGGCGCTTCGTGTAAAAAGGTACGCCCTGCAGCACCTCGTCGAAGGCGGCTATCGTCTCGCTCCCATCCGACTCCCTCATTATCAGCTCGGAGACATCTTTCATGGTGCGCTGCGGCGCGACGATGCCGTAAATGCCCTCTATCCCCCATACGAAGAGCAGCGAACAGAGGACGAGCGCCCTTATCGCCGGCTTGAAGCCCCTTCCGCCGCGCGAAGTGTAGTACCAGGCCGCGGCCGGCATCGCTAACAGCGCGAAGCCGGACTTCGCGGCGACCGGCAGCGCGTCGGCCGCGGCGACCTCTTTGCCTACGAAGGAATAGACGAGGAGCGTGGCCCCCAGCAGCCCGTTGAAGAGCGCCAGCGTCGGCAGAGCGAAGCCGTGCCACTCCTTATCTTCGAACATCCTGAAGATATCCGCTCCGATCAGTATCGCGAGCGGCGGGACGCAGGGGACGATGTAGGGAACGAGCTTTGAATCGGAGAAGGAGAAAAAGAGCAGTATCACGGCGAACCAGCTCAGCAGATATGCCACGGCGCGGCGCTCCCCGCCGCCGCGCGGCGAGCGCACGACGCTCCCCTTGCCCAAGAGTGCGAAGAGGAAGCCCGTCCACGGCACGAGCGCGGCGGGAATCAGCGGGAAGAAGAACCAGAAAGGCTCGTAGCGCCCGTGCATCTTCGTCGCGTAGCGCATGAAATGCTCCCGGACGAAGAAGAAGTTGAAAAAGTCGGGATTATCTCTGCAAACGAGATAAAACCACGGCGCCCCCGCCGCGAAAAATAAAATTATCCCCGGCAGCCAGAGCGGCTTATAAAAAAGATTCCACTGCCTCGTCGCTATAATATAGCAGAGGATCGTCGCGCCCGGCAGCACTACGCCGATCAGCCCCTTCGTAAGCAGAGCCATCGCGCAGGAAAAATAAAAAAGCAGATAATACTTTTTCTCTTCCTTGACGTGCGCTATATAGAAGGAGACGAAGGCGAGCGTAAGAAAAAAGGACAGCGGCATATCCGTTATGTTTATCGTGCCTATCGCAAAATACAAAAGCGAGGTCGCGGCGACCACGCCGGCAAGGAAGCCCGCGGCGCGGCCGTAGATGAAAGCCCCCAGCGCCGCGGCGGCCGCCGCGCCTCCGAGCGCGCAGAGCGCGCAGCCGATGCGCGCAGCGAATTCGTTCTCTCCGAAGAGGCGGAAGGCGGCCGCGTTCATCCAGTAGAGAAAGGCCGGTTTCTCAAAATATTTCACGTAGTTGAGCGTCGGCGTTATATAATTACCGCTCTCGATCATCTCCCGCGGGATCTCCGCATAGCGTCCCTCGTCGGGCTCCATCAGAGGATAGGAACCGAGCGGAGCTATATATATAAGAAGGAGGGCCGCGATGGACGCGGCAAAAAACAGATTTCTGCGGAATATCGGAGAAAACACCAGGCAACGGCACCTCTTTTTTCACGGCAGCCCGCGCACCGCGCGGCAGCGCGAGTCATCCTCATCAAACTCGATAATGATACACCACGGCGCGGATTAAAAAAATAAACGCAAGGCGCTGCCTTCCGTTTTTTGCGGCATTGTTACAAAACATTTACATACTCGAGGCGTTCCGCCGGGGAAAAAGCCGCCGCGCGTCTCTTCCGTGCAACGGCTTTAAAATCCCCGCGGGCGAGCGGCGCGGCAAAAGGCGCCGCCGGCCGCCGCGTCTATTTGGAGCCGCCCACTATCCCGCGCTCCTCCGGCGTGCCGGGAACGAGGTTATCGCACAGCGCCGCCAATATCCCGGCCACCGCCATCGGCGTCTTGAGGACGGCCCAGATCATGCCGCCGAACGTCGTGCCGAGCGCGCCTGCGAAGAGCGCCTGGTTCGGCTCGACCCATCCGGGGAGCCCGAGCGCCATCAAGAACGCGAAGCCGACGATAAGCACGTTGCGCTGGCTGCCCATGTCGGCGCGCATCAAGTTCTGTACGCCGAGCGCGCCGATCGTGCCGAAGAGCGTGATATAAGCGCCGCCGATAACGGGCGTCGGCATCGTCGCGATGAGGGCGCCGAGCTTGCCGATCAGCGAGAGCAGTATCAGAATAACGGCGCCGGCGCGCACGACGTAGCGGCTCGCCACGCCGGTAAGGCCGATGAGTCCGATGTTTTCAGTGTAGGAGGTCGTAGCCACGGAGCCGAGCAGCCCCGAGAGTGCGCACATCGCCCCTTCGACGCCGATGCCGCGGTTGATCTGCGCAGGCGTAGGGTCGTCGATGCCGGCCGCGTAGGAGCAGTTGTGGTAGTCGCCGATAGATTCGATCATCACGCAGAAGAAGCCGGCCGCGATAGCGCCTATCGCCAACCCCGAAAGCTTGGGGGCGCCCCACGGCATGAAGAGCTTGTAGCGGAACCACGGCGCGTCGTAGACGCTCTGCAGGTCGATGTAGGCCGCGTGCCCCGGCGCGAAGGTTCCGGAGAGGGAGAGGAGGAGGCAGAGCAGATACGCGATCACGACGGAGCTGAGTATTGCGAATATGTTGAAATATTTGTTTTTGCTGACAAGGCTGAAGAAGAAGACGAGCAGCACGACGAGCAGCGAGACCGGCCAGAAGTTCGCCGCGTTGTACTGAATGGCGGTCGGCGCGAGCGAGAAGCCTATCGCCATTATCGTAGGACCTATCACCACCGGCGTGATTATCCTTCTGACGCGTCCGATAAGCCTGCTGTAGCCGAGAAGCGAAAGGACGACGCCTCCGGCTAAGAGCGCGCCGCCGACGTACTGCATCACCACATCGGGACCCATCGCCTTATACGCGCCGATGATCGTCATGATAGGCGGGATGAAGCTGAAGCTCGAACCCTGGACGATCGGGAGCCCCGAGCCGATCTTTGGGTGCGTCTGGAAAAGCGTCGCAATGCCCATGCTGAAATAAACGCATCCGATAAAGGCGCCGATCTGCGCTGTCGTCATGCCCATAGCCGGGCCGAGGACGAGGGGCACGAGCGTCGTAGCCCCGAAGAGCGTCAAAACGTGCTGCGCGCCGGCAAGTATCATGATAGGCAGCGGCGGGCGGTCGTCAATGCCGTAAACCAACTTTTTCTTTGCCATGTTGCACCTCCGAAAATTTTTTGCAAGCGGTTGCAAATTTATGCCGGAAAGTATTATAGGAGATTTATCGCGATTTGGCTACAGGGCGGCTCGGCAAATCGCGCGCCGTGCGAAAATCATTTCGCCGCGCCGCCGGTGCGTGATAAAATTATCGCGTAGACGCAAAAAGGGGCGCGCCTCAGCGGAGCGCGAAACTCCGAAGGAGCCGCGCGTCGAAAATTTTTTTCAGCGGAGGTCGTCTGCCATGAAATTCGATCCACTGCGCTATAAATATCCGTCGCGCCGCACTCTCGTATACGCTTCACGCGGGATGGTCGCGACGACTCAGCCGCTCGCGGCTCAGGCCGGCGTAGAGGCGATGAGGCGCGGAGGCAACGCCGTCGACGCGGCGGTCGCGGCCGCGGCGGCCCTCAGCGTGACGGAGCCGGTAAGCAACGGCATAGGCGGCGACGCCTTCGCGATCGTATGGAGCGGCGGCAGGCTGCACGGGCTCAATTCGAGCGGCTGGGCGCCGGCGCTTACCGACGCGGAAAAGATTCGCGCGCGATACGGCGGCAGCATGCCGCTCTACGGATGGGAGACCGTGACGGTGCCGGGCGCGCCGGCCGCCTGGGCGGCGCTCTCGGCGAAGTTCGGCAGGCTGCCGCTGACGGAAACTATAGGGCCCGCGATAGAATGCGCGGAAAACGGTTTTCCCGTCTCTCCGACCGCGGCGCTGCTGTGGAAGAGGCGCATCGCCCTCATGAAGAAAGAGCTGCGCGGCGAAGAATTTTCTCATCTATTCGAGGCCTTCACTAACGACGGCGAGGCTCCGAAGGCCGGAGAGATATGGCGCTGCCGCGATCAGGCGCGGACGCTCGAAAAAATAGCCGCGACGGACGCCGAAGCGTTTTACCGCGGAGAGCTCGCCGAGAGGATAGACAAATTTTCACGGGAGAGCGGCGGCGCCCTCCGCGCCGACGACCTCGCCGCCTACGCGCCGGAATGGGTCGAGCCGATATCGGTGAATTACAACGGCTGCGACGTCTGGGAGATGCCGCCAAACGGGCAGGGGATCACGGCGCTCATGGCGCTGAACGTTTTGAAAAGGCTGCGGCTCGGAGAGCGCGACTGCACGCGGAGCTATCATCTGCAGATAGAGGCGCTCAAGCTCGCCTTCGCGGAATCTCTCGCCGAGGTAGCGGACAGCAGCTTCATGCGCAAAAAAGTATCGGAGATGCTCTCAGAGGAATTCGCTGCGCGTCAGGCGGCGCGCGTCGACGAGAAGAGAGCCGGGCTCTTCACATCCGAAGGCGGCGCGTCCGGCGGCACGGTCTACCTCGCGACGGCGGATGGAGAGGGCAATATGGTCTCCATGATTCAAAGCAACTACATCGGCTTCGGCTCGGGGCTCTGCGTCCCCGGTACCGGCATCGCGCTGCACGGCCGCGGGAATAATTTTTCTTTAGACGCCGAGCACCCGAACTGCATCGCGCCGCGCAAAAAGCCCTATCACACGATAATCCCAGGCTTCATAACAAAGGGTGGCCGCGCCGTCGGCCCCTTCGGCGTGATGGGGGCGTTCATGCAGCCGCAGGGACACGTGCAGCTGATCGCTAACATGACGGACTTCGCGCTGAACCCCCAGGAAGCCCTCGACGCTCCGCGCTTCCAGTGGCTCTCGGGGAAAAAAGTCGCGCTCGAACAGGGCGTGCCCAACCATATACTCAAGGAGCTTGCCGATATGGGGCACGAGGTCAGGGTCGACGCCGACGGTACGTCGTACGGCCGCGGTCAGGCGATAATCCGCAGCGAGGGCGGCGCGCTCGCCGGAGCGACCGAGCCGAGGGCCGACGGATACGTCGCAGTTTTTTGAAATTTCGCAAAATGTTTTGCGCCGAAATAAATTGTTGACGAAATGGCGCAACTTAGCGTATGATTAACATAAATAAAAATATTGCTGCAGAAAACGGGAATCGGGTGAAAATCCTGAACGGCCCCGCCACTGTAAGCCGCGACGAGATCGCATTATGCCACTGGAATTTTCGGGAAGGCGCGATGGAGGATGAACGGCAAGCCAGGATACCATTCTGCACAAAGTTGCGGCAATTCCTGCGCGGGCGGGGGTTGCTCAGTGCGTTTGCAGCAACTTGATCGCAGCAACTGTTAAGACCGCCCGCGGGCGGTCTTTTTTTATGCCCGCGCAACTTTTAGGGAAGGGAAGCATTCGGATGAACGAAACAGAGGTGAAGACGAGCGGATTCCCGCCGGTCTCTTTCGAAGAGTTCGCGCCGCCCAGCAAGGAGGAATGGCAGGGCGAAGCGGTAACGGCCCTTAAGGGCGCGCCTTTCGAAAAACGCATGTACACCCGCACCTACGAAGGCATCACGCTGGAGCCGATCTACACGCGCGACGATCTCGAAAAGCTGCCGGGAGTCGACGGCCTGCCGGGCGAGGCGCCGTTTCTGCGCGGCACAAAGAGCGAGGGCTATATGGCGTCTCCCTGGGAGATAGCTCAGGGCTCGGCGAACGTTCTGCCGCGCGAAGCCAACGAAGCGGTGAAGCACGAGCTCAAGAAGGGCGCTACCGTGCTGAGTTTTGAGCTCGACAAATGTACGAGGCTCGGGCTCGACCCAGATAAGGATCTCTTCAAAGGAGATTACCGCGGGCTTTCGCTCTCGACGCTGAAAGACGCCGACGAAATGCTCGACGGGCTCGACTTCACGAAGACTCCGCTGCAAATATACGCCGGAGCCTCGGCGGTCCCGCTGCTCGCGCTTACTGCGGCGCGCTCGCGCGCGCACGGAGAGAGAGAAAGGTTTAAAAGGGCGGCCGGCTGCATCGGCGCAGACCCGCTCGGGGAGCTTGCCGAGAACGGTGCTCTGCCGCTGCCGATCGACGAGCTCTACGACGAAATGGCCCTTGCGGTCAAATGGACGGAGAAGAACGCTCCTCAGCTGAAGACGCTGCTCGTTCGCGGCGACGCTTACCACAACGGCGGCGCTTCGGTGACGCAGGAGACGGGCTACGCGATGAGCGCGGCTATAGCTTACATCAGAGCGATGCAGCTCCGCGGCATAGAGCCGGAAAAGAGCATTCCGCAGATAAAATTCAGCTTCTCGCTCGGCACGAACTTCTTCATGGAGGTAGCGCGCCTGCGCGCTGCGAGGACGGTATGGGCGCAGGTAATCGAAGCGTTCGGCGTTGACGTGGAAAAGTACGGAAAGATCGACATCTTCGCCCGCACTTCGCGCTTTACGCCGACAGTCTACGACCCCTACGTCAACATCCTGCGCTCGACGACGCAGGCGTTTTCCGGCGCGGTCGGCGGAGTCGATGCGATGCAGGTGACCTGCTTCGACGACGCCGTGCGCCCAGGAGGCGAGATTTCGCAACGCGTAGCGAGAAACATTCAGATAATGCTCCAGACGGAGTTCGACATGCTTCAGCCGATAGACCCCTCCGGCGGTTCGTGGTACATCGAGCGCCTCACCTCTCAGTGCGCGAACGCTATACTCTCCGTGATACAGAAGGTCGAGAGCTACGGCGGCATGTACAGCGCGCTCAAAGCGGGCGGCGTGCAGGAGGATATAGAAAAAACTCTGAAGGAGCGCATGAAAAATCTCGCGACCCGCAAAGATCGCGCGGTCGGTACGAATATGTATCCGAACACGCTGGAGAAACCCCTGGAAATTTCTTCGCCGAGAGGGGAGGCCCTCTACGAAGAAAGGTCTAAGGCCGTAGCGGAGTTCCGCGAGATGGCCGACGGGAAACACGCGGCGGAATGCCTCAAAAAAATCATGCGGACGCTTGACGACGGCGACGAAGGCTTTGTCGACGCGGTGATAGACGCATACATGGCGGGAGCCACGCTCGGCGACGTGAGAAAAACCCTCGACGACGGCTTCTGCGGCAGCGAAAGCGCCAAAGCGATAGGCGTCCACCGCTGGACCGAAGAATTCGAAGCGCTGCGCAAGAGGACCGAAGAATTCATGGAGAGTACAGGCAAAAGCATCCGCATATTCCTCGCGAACATGGGGCCTATCCCACAGCATAAAGCGCGCGCCGACTTCAGCACAGGCTTCATGGAAGTCGCGCACTTCGAAGTTCTGAAAAACAACGGCTTCCCGACGCCGGAAGAGGCGGCGAAGGCGGCCATAGAATCCGGAGCCGACGTCGCCGTGATATGCTCCAGCGACGACACTTATCCCGAGCTCGTCCCGTCGGTCGCGCGCGGCATAAAGAAAGCCGTGCCGAGCATGCGCGTCCTTCTTGCGGGAGCGCCGGCGCCGGAATTCAAAGATTCATACGTAGAGGCTGGAGTCGATGATTTCATACACGTCAGGGCCAACTGTTACGAAATATTAAAGTCGATACAGGAGAGCGCGATAAACGCCGCGGAGCCCTGCAGAGGGGAGGAATCAAAATGCCGTTCGTAAATCCTGACCTCACAAAGCTGAAGCTGAATATGGAGCCGAGGCACAGGCTCAGCTTCGAAGAATGGAAGCGCAGCGTGGAAGAAGAGACGGGAAAGCCTTTCGAAAGCCTGATGCACCGCACGATGGAACAGATAGACGTCGAACCGCTTTACACGGAGGCGGATTATGAGGGCATGAGCCACCTCAGCTACATGGCGGGGCTGCCGCCCTTCCTGCGCGGGCCGTACCCTACGATGTACGTCACGCGTCCGTGGACGGTGCGTCAGTACGCGGGCTTCTCGACGGCCGAGGAGAGCAACGCCTTTTACAGGCGCAACCTTGCGGCCGGGCAGAAGGGGCTTTCGATAGCCTTCGACCTTGCGACGCACAGAGGCTACGACTCGGATCACCCGCGCGTGGTGGGCGACGTTGGAAAGGCGGGCGTCGCGGTCGATTCGATTCTCGACATGGAAATACTCTTCTCCGGCATTCCTTTAGGCCAGATGTCGGTCTCAATGACGATGAACGGCGCGGTCCTTCCTGTGCTCGCCTTCTATATCGTAGCGGCGGAGGAGCAGGGAGTCGACAAATCCATCCTCTCGGGCACGATTCAGAACGACATCCTTAAAGAGTTCATGGTGCGCAACACCTATATCTATCCGCCGGCGCCCTCGATGAGGATAATCGGCGACATATTCGCGTATACGTCGCGCAACATGCCGAAGTTCAACAGCATAAGCATCTCCGGCTACCATATGCAGGAAGCGGGAGCGACGGCGGACATAGAGCTCGGCTACACGCTCGCCGACGGCCTTGAATACATACGCACGGGACAGGCTGCGGGGCTCGGCGTCGACGACTTTGCGCCGCGCCTATCCTTCTTCTGGGCGATAGGCAAAAACTACTTCATGGAAGTCGCCAAGATGCGCGCCGGGCGCATGCTCTGGGCCAAGATAGTCAAGCAGTTCGGCCCTAAAAAGGCCAAGTCGATGGCGCTGCGCACGCATTCGCAGACCTCAGGCTGGAGCCTCACAGCGCAGGACCCCTTCAACAACGTCGCGCGCACCTGCATCGAAGCTATGGCCGCGGCGCTGGGGCATACGCAGTCGCTGCACACCAACGCACTCGACGAAGCGATAGCCCTGCCCACCGACTTCTCGGCGCGCATAGCGCGCAACACCCAGCTCTACATACAGGACGAAACGAGCGTCTGCAAGGTCATCGACCCGTGGGGCGGCTCCTACTACGTCGAAGCGCTGACCGACGAGCTGATACGCCGCGCCTGGGCGCATATACAGGAAGTCGAATCGCTCGGCGGAATGTCGAAGGCCATCGAGACCGGACTGCCGAAGATGCGCATCGAGGAGGCGGCGGCGCGTAGACAAGCGAGGATCGACTCAGGAAGCGAAAAGATAATCGGCGTCAACGCGCTGCAGCTCGAGCAGGAAGACCCGATCGACATACTCGAGGTAGACAACAGCGCGGTGCGCGAGGCTCAGATAGCCCGGCTCGCGAAGCTGCGCGCGAACAGGAAGCAGGAAGACGTCGACAGGTGGCTGGACGCGATAACGAAATCCGTCGAAACGGGCGAAGGCAACCTGCTCGAGCTCGCGGTCGAGGCGGCGCGCGCAAGGGCGAGCCTCGGAGAGATCTCCTACGCGATAGAAAAGGTGACGGGAAGGCATAAAGCGGTGATACGTTCCATATCCGGCGTTTATAGCAGCGAATTCGCGGAGGACGAAGTAATAGAAGAAGTCCGCAGGATGACGGATGAGTTCGAGGAACGCGAAGGGCGCCGTCCGCGCATCATGGTAGCGAAGATGGGACAGGACGGACACGACAGAGGAGCTAAGGTCGTAGCTACGGCTTACGCGGACATGGGCTTCGACGTGGACATCGGTCCGCTCTTCCAGACCCCTGAGGAAACGGCTCAGGACGCCGTGGACAACGACGTGCACATCGTCGGCATGAGCTCGCTCGCCGCCGGGCACAAAACGCTTCTGCCACAGCTCGTCGAGGAACTTAAAAAGCGCGGTAGAGGCGACATCATGGTCGTGGCCGGCGGCGTAATACCGGCTCAGGACTATCAGTTCCTCTACGACCACGGAGCCTCCGCGATATTCGGCCCCGGGACGGTGATTCCCGTCGCCGCGAAAGAGATGCTGACGATACTGAACAAGCGTCTCGCGACGAGAGTCAGCGCTTAAAAATGGGGACAGAATCCCTCAGCGCGGCTAAGCGGACGGGGCGCCTCGAATGGCAGCCGGAGGACGCGGGTTCCGAATACGCCTGCTCCGTGATGCCGGGAGTGCCGCTTTCGCCGGACTGCAACGTACAGGCGCAGCGCGGCGGTCAGGCGCTCCCTTTGCGGAGCGTGCTCACTGCGGAGGATTACGCGAACGGGATAATCGCCGGAGACCGCGTCACGCTTTCGCGCGCGATCACGGTAATCGAGAGCAACGCGCCGAAGCACTTTGAATTGGGACAGGAAATCATCCAGAGGATACTGCCCTACAGCGGCGGGGCGATGCGCGTAGGGGTGACGGGAGTACCGGGCGCAGGGAAAAGCACTTTCATTGAAGCGTTCGGGACGTATCTGACGAAAAACGGGCACAAAGTCGCTGTGCTCGCGGTAGACCCTTCGAGCTCGCTTACAAGGGGCAGCATACTCGGAGACAAGACGCGCATGGAGAACCTTGCGCGGCAGAAAAACGCTTTTATCAGACCCTCTCCCTCCGGCGGTTCGCTGGGCGGCGTCACGAGAAAAAGCCGCGAAACGATGCTGCTCTGCGAAGCTGCCGGCTACGACACGATACTTGTGGAAACGGTGGGGGTCGGGCAAAGCGAAACGATGGTGCGCCAGATGGTCGATTACTTTCTCGTCATCGTAATCACAGGCGCCGGCGACGAGCTTCAGGGCATAAAAAAGGGAATAATCGAGCTGGCTGACAGCATACTCGTCAACAAAGCCGACGGCGACAACAAAATGAAGGCCCTGATGGCGCGCGCCGATTACGAGCAGATACTCCACTATCTGCGCCAGCCTACCGAAGGCTGGAAGACGAAGGCATACACCTGTTCGTCGATCACCGGCGAAGGTATACCGGAGATGTGGAGCGTAATAGAAGATTTCCGTGAGAACGTCACGAAGTCGGGAATCTTCATAAAGCGGCGCAAAGAACAAACAATCGAATGGGTCCGCGCGATGGCCGGCGAATATCTTCAAAACAGGATAGCCCGCTGTGCGGAGCTCACAAAATGCAGGGAAGAGATAGAAAGGAGAGTGATCGAGGGGGCAATTACTCCGACGTCTGCGGCCAAAGCGCTGACGGCGTCAATGGAAAGGCTGCTCTTCACAAACGCACGCGAAACATAACGGACTGAAAAACCACACACACTGTCAAATCCAAGGCGGCGCGCGTCGGTCCGCACAACCGGCGCGCCGCGGCCGAGGAAAAGCTTATAAGGTTTTATTATTTTTTATTTTTGCGGTACAACGGCGGCCGAAGCACAATTCCTGCGCGGAAGGCCGCGGTAGAACAAGCTATCTTGGCGGGATAGCGCAGTATCCCGCCTTCTTGGATAGAGCCGTCTCTCCTTAAGCGCTCCGCCGGCTTCGTCAGCCGGCGGAGCGCTTCCATTTCATATTCATAAACGCCCCGCTCCTTCCCCCGGCTTGCATCAGCGGCGTCGCGCCATTTGACAAATAACGGGGGCAATGATATTTTTTGTACTGTAAAAGTTGAATATTTTCTGCGGAGTATGGGAATCCGGTCAAAAGCCGGAACGGCCCCTGCCGCCGTGATCGGGACGAAAGCGCATAATGCCATTGCATACAGCGAGAAGGCGCGCGATTAGGATGAACGTAAGTCGGAAAACCTGCTGCGGAGAACTTGGCTTTAGCGCGCAGGAGGTGCGGGGCAGCGGCTGACCGTGAGAACGATACGCGGGAGACGATGCGAAATCCTCCCGCGTATATTTTATTCACGGAGGTCGTTCTCTTGCGACACAAAGCGCGCGTCATTTCATTTTTCATCGCTTTATCGCTTATCTGCACGGCTCCGCCTTACGCCGGCGAGGGAGCGGCTGAAGAGATTCAGCTGCCGGAGGAAGAGGTGACGGCGGCGGCGGAAGAAGACGCATCTCTCTTATCCCCCGGCACTGTCTCCGTGGTCAGACCCGAAGAGATGGAGGGCGAGCACAAAAACCTGCCGGAGCTGTTGAAAGAAGTTCCCGGCCTTCACGTCGTCGAGAGCAAGGGGCGCGGCGCCTACACTGTCGCGTCGGTGCGCGGCAGCACCGCCGCCGAGGTCTCCGTCTTCGTCGACGGGGTCCTGATGAATTTAGGCGGGGAATCTGCAGTAGACCTCTCGGCGATTCCCACGGCGAACGTCGAGAGGATAGAAATCTATCGCGGCTATGTCCCGGCGCGCTTCGCCGGAGCGTCGATGGGCGGCGTGATAAACATCATAACGAAGACGCCCGACAAGGCCGGCGGAGCCCTCTCACTGGGCGCGGGCTCCTACGGCAAATTCAATACGAGCCTCTCCTACGCTATGCCGCTCGGCGGCGGCTCTTTCTTTATCGGGGCGAATTACGAGCGCTCGGACGGCGACTTCGAATACACGAACGACAACAATACCCCCTACACGCCGGAGGATGATTACAAGGCGAAGCGCCAGAACAACGGCTATAAAAATTCCGACGTCCTGCTCAAATGGAAAAACGACGACTGGTCGGCGCGCTTCGGCTGGAAGCGCAGCGACCGCGACCTTCCGTACGCCGCGCCCGGCGCGGACAGGGACGACAGCCCACAGGGCGCGCAGCTCGACACGAAACAGACCGACTTCTCGATCTCGCGCCGTTTCAAAAGCGGCGCCGTCGACTGGGGGATAAAGGCCGAATATCTGCATCAGAATAAAAAGTACGACGACGAGGAGAACGTCCTCGGAGGCTGGGGCGAGCAGCACAACGAGTACGCGACGGACAGGTATGGATTTGCGATAGACGGCGCGTGGCGGCTCGGAGAAAACCACCTCGTCGAATTCTTAGCAGATTATTCAAAAGAAAAGCTGAGGGCGGAGGGAGACATCGTCACGACCTTCGGCGGGACTTCCGATTTCCGCAGAGAGGCGGCCGACGTGCAGCTGCAGGACACTATAAGCCTCAGCAAAGACGGCACTCTGACCTTCACGCCCATCGTACGCTGGAACATGTGGGGCGGCGACAGCGAATTTTCCTTCGGCGCGGCCCTCTCCAAGGAGCTGCCGCGCGGCTGGACGATCAGGGCCTCGGGCGGCAGCTACAACAGGGCCCCCAACCTCTACGAGCTCTACGGCGACGGCGCCTTCGTCAGACCGAACGAAAATCTCGGCTGGGAGGACGGCAGCCAGTGGGACCTCGGCGTATCTTGGAAGGGAAAGCTCGCGGGCGCCGACGCCTCCGCTTCGCTGACCTACTTCGGACGCCGTTCGAACGACCTCATCGAATTCGTCATGACGAGCCCGCGCTACGGGCAGTACATAAACATAGGCAAGGCCCGCGTTAACGGCATAGAGTTCGAGGGGCGCGCCGCGTGGGACAAATGGGACGTGAAGCTCTCGGCAACGTGGACCGACGCCAAGGACGCCACCGAGGACTACCGCGAGGAACAGCCTCTGCCGAACAGGCCGGAGTGGGAGGGCTACCTGCGCCTTTCAAGGAAGTTCCTGAAGGACGACGCCGCGACGGCCTTCGCCGAGCTGCGCTATATCGGAGAGAACTACTACGACACGGCGGGTTCGATCAAGATGGACGACCTCTTCACCGTCGGCGTGGGACTGCACTGGCGCATAAGGGAAAGGCTGAAGCTGACGCTCGGCGTCGACGACATATTCGACGAAGGGCCGGAATTGAAGATGTACTCGGTCAAAAACGGACCGGAAAGGACCATGTGGTATCCGCTTCAGGGACGTACATTTTACGCGACCTTAACGTGGGAATTTTAGGGCGGCGCGGCCGCTTTGAAATAAAAAACACAGGAGGGGTTTTAAATGTTTAAGAAACGCGGGCTTTTGGCATTGGTTCTGGCGCTGTGCATGGCGCTGGCGGTATCGCCGGCTATGGCGGGCATCCTCTACACGGCGTCGACCAACTGGAACACCGACAGATTCGGCATAATCAAGGACAGCGAGGCGCCGACGAAGGACGTCGTAACGAACCTCGGCGGCTCCGCCGGCTCGGGAGTCTTCTCGTTCAACAACGCGGAATGGAAATCGCGCATCGCGATAAGCCAGTACCCCGCAACGGCCAACGACACCGTCTGGTTCTACGACCCTACGACGACGGACTGGTCGGCTCCTCTCAAGGAAGCGACGTCGCCCGTGAAAAACGTACACCACATGGAGGCCGGCGGGAAATATCTCTACGCGGCAGGCTATGACGACGCGACGGTAGGCCGCTTCGACATGACGTCGGACGCTTTTGCGCCGGACTCCAAGATCTACACCTATACGCCGGCCGACGCCGGCTACACGGCTCACGCTGAGCGCATAGCGACGTATAACGGCGGCGTTTACGCGATATTCGCCGCGAGCAAAGGCAATTACCCGAACTACGAATACGCGCCGCACAAGATCATAAAGTTCTCCGAAGATCTCACGCCCGCGGCGAGCGCCGACTTAAAGGGCAAGAACATCGACGGCGCCAACGTCGGCGCAACGATCCGCATAGGAGGAAGCCTCTACGTCGCGTCGATCGGCGGCAACCAGGATACCACGGGGCTCTTCAACACCGATTCGATGATCGAGAAGGTGAACCTCGACACGCTGGCTTCCGAAACGCTTATCACCGCTTCAAAGGCCGCTGAGAAGGACGGCTCGTGGGGCAGCAATTTCTACGGCCTCGCACACGACGGAAACAGGATATATATCTTAGCCGCCTGCTGGAACGGCAGCTGGCCGGAATCCGGCAGGGATAACGTCGTAATCTACGAAACGAACGCGGAAAAGCTCGACGGCAGCGACATCGGGAACAAAATAGCGACGCTCAGCACAAAGACCGGCTACAGCCTCGGCATCGAATACGACAGCGCGGCGAAGCTGCTCTGGGTATCCGCCGGCGACAGCGTCTACAAATACGACGGCTCGGCTTTCACGGAGTACGACAGCACGGCGCTCGGCGGAGAGATGGCTAAGTTCGCGACGCTCACGGCTTCCGGCGTGACGCCTTCCGGCGACGGCGGCGGCGGATGCAACGGCGGCTTGGGCGTTCTCGCTCTCGTCGCGCTTCTGCCTCTTCTCGTCGCAAAGCGCGGCAAAAAGAAATAAAGGCCGATAACGATTTGCATCCGCACAACAAGCGGGTGTGAAGCTCTTTCCATAATGGGGCGCCCGCGGCGCCCCTCAGAAAGAGGAGGCGGGCTTCCGAATTTTCGGACAAGCCCGTCTCATTTGCTTTGTTTTCTCTCCGCGCCCTTTAGAATTTTACCGTTTTCGGCGCCGCAGTGAACGAATAGAACGTCGCCGTCGCATCCTTCAGATAAAGGACCTCGCCGACTCCGTCCTCCTCGGAGTAGAGCTTCCGCAGCTCCGGGTTCTCGTCGAGCATATGGCGGCGCGCTTCGACCCTGCCGTCATGTACGACCGTCGCCGCGACGCGCAGCCACTTCGCGCCGTCCTTTGAGGTCGTGCAGAGCTCTATTTTCGGGTTAGCCGTCATCTGCTTATAAACGGGCTTGACGTTCCCCGTCTGAAGATAGAGCTTACCCTCAAACAGCGCGACTACGCCGAAGGGACGCACCCTCGGCTGGTCGCCGTCCATCGTCGCCACGTAAAAGACAGGATTTTCTTTCAAAAATTTGTAGACTTCTTCCATTGTCAACGCTCCTTAACAAAGTATTTTTATCAATTTTACACCATCGACGGCGCGGCGCCCGCCGAAACAGAGGCGCCCGCCGCGGCGTTTCCTCCCGAAGCGACGGACGACGCGCGCCTTCGCTAATATTTCGACGATCCGACTGGGAGAAAAAGAGGGCGCCCCCGAGAGAGCGCCTTCCTTGATATTGCGCGCGATTTCGCCGCGCTTAAGCGAGCAGCTTTTTCAGATCCTCTTCAGGCGTCGATATGGGCGCTATGCCGTAATGTTCGACGAGGAAGTTCAACACGTTAGGCGAGACGAACGCCGGGAGCGACGGTCCGAGCAGGATGTTCTTTATGCCTAAGTGCAGCAGCGTAAGAAGGATGCACACCGCTTTCTGCTCGTACCATGAGAGGACGAGCGACAGCGGCAGCTCGTTCACGCCGCATTTGAACGCGTCGGCGAGCGCCGTCGCGACGCGCAGCGCGCTGTAGGCGTCGTTGCACTGCCCCATGTCGAGAAGCCTCGGGATGCCGCCGATATCGCCGAGGTCGAGGTCGTTGAAGCGGTACTTCCCGCAGGCGAGCGTAAGGATTATCGTATCCTTCGGCGCCTTCTCCACAAATTCGGTGTAGTAGTTGCGTCCCGGCTTCATACCGTCGCAGCCGCCGACGAGGAAGAAGTGCTTCACCGCGCCGGATTTGACCGCGTCGATCACCGCGCCGGCGACCGAGAGCACAGCGTCGTGCCCGAAGCCGGTCGTCGTGCATTTGCCTCCGTTGATTCCCGTGAATTCCTTGTCCTCGGCGTAGCCGCCGAGTTCGAGCGCCTTCTGGATCACCGGCGTGAAATCTTTTTCGGCGCCGACGTGCGTCAGGCCGGGGAAGGAGACGACTTCCGTCGTGAAAACGCGGTCGGAGTACGACGGACGCGGCGGCATGAGGCAGTTGGTAGTGAAGAGGATCGGCGCCGGGATGCCGTCGAACTCCTTCTGCTGATTCTGCCAGGCGGTGCCGAAGTTGCCCTTAAGATGCGGATATTTTTTGAGCTCGGGATAGGCGTTCGCCGGCAGCATTTCGCCGTGCGTGTAGACGTTGACGCCTTTATCCTTCGTCTGTTCGAGCAGCATGGCGAGGTCGCGCAGGTCGTGCCCGGTAATGACGATAAAGGGTCCCTTCTCCACCTTGAACGATACCTGAGTAGGCTCTGGCTTTCCGAAGGTCTCCGTGTTTGCCCTGTCCAAAAGCTCCATGCAGGCGAAATTGACCTCGCCGACCTTCAACACGAGCGGCAGCAGAGCATCCATAGTCTCCTCTTTCGCAACGGCAACAAGCGCTTCGTAGAAGAAATTCTTGACCTTCCTGTCGACGTAGCCGAGCACGTACGCGTGATAGGCGTAGGCCGCCATGCCGCGCAGCCCGAAGAGTATCAGCGATTTGAGCGAGCGGATGTCCGCGTCGGCGTCCCAGAGCGCCTTCATGTCGTACTCTTCGGCGCCGCCGCATCCGCCGCAGCCGTGCGAGCAGGAGGGAGCGAGCGCGGCCGTCGCGCGGCGCACCTCGGCTGTCAGCTCCGCTATCGAGCCATTGTCGAAATTCACGTTCGTCACCGTCGTGAAGAGCCCTTCGAGCATCAGCCTGTCCGTATCGGCGTTAGGCCCGTACTTCTCCACCGCCAGCGACATTCCGATAAGCGCGCCGGTCAGTTCATCCTGAAGCCCGGCCGTATCGAATTTCTTCCCGCATACCCCGTTCACAGTGCAGCCCGTGCCCCCCGCCGTCTGCTCGCACTGAAAGCAAAACATTTTCCCGTTCATCCTTATTTCCTCCTCATTTTTGATATGTGAAGCAAAATGATTTTTCGCGCCGAATGCGCTTATTCCTCTATTTCGCCGTTTATCCCGAGCGTCACGACCTGCCACGGGATAAATTTTCCGCTCGCCTGCAGCGCCTTCTTTGCGGCAGCCTCGATGCCGCCGCAACAGGGCACCTCCATCCTGACGACCGTCACGCTCTTTATATCGTTCTCCGCGATGATCTCTGTCAGCTTCTCCGAATAATCGACGCCGTCCAGCTTCGGGCAGCCTATCAGCGTCGCGCGCCCCTTTATGAAGCGCTCGTGAAAGTCCGCCCTCGCGAACGCCGTGCAGTCCGCGGCGATCAGCAGCTTCGCGCCGTTAAAATACGGCGCGTTCACCGGCGCTAACTTTATCTGCACAGGCCACTGGGAGAGGCGCGATGCGACGCCGCTTTCGCGCACCCGAGGCTCCGCCTCTTCTTCGCGCTCTATGGCGCGGGAGCGCGCGCCCGGGCAGCCGAAGGGCTTTCCCCCCTTCTCCGCTTTAGCGGCGCTCACCGCGGCGCTGTCGTAGGGTTTCGCTTCGCGCTCGACGAAGCTTATGGCTCCCGTCGGGCACTGCGGCAGGCAGTCGCCGAGGCCGTCACAGTAGTCGTCGCGCACCAGCTTCGCCTTCCCCCCCACCATCGCTATGGCGCCCTCATGGCACGCTTCGGCGCAGGCTCCGCAGCCGTTGCATTTTTCTTCATCTATCTCGATTATCCTTCTTCTCACGACGAAACACTTCCCCAAAAAAATTCTTTCTTGCATCGACGATAAGAGAATACTACAATGGTTGTGGCGAGTCTGTCGTAATTACAACGAAATCGGAGAAAAAATAAAAAATGAGGGAAAACATCGACGTAATAAAAAATTCGCGGCTCTTCGCCGGCATCGCCGAGGAGAATATAGCGGCGATGCTGAACTGTCTCTCGGTAAGATGCGAAAAATTTTCCAAGAACGACTTCATCATGCGAGACGGGAAGCATACCGATTCGCTGGGCATGCTGCTCTCCGGCGCGGCGCTCGTGATACGAGAGGACTACATGGGCAACAGGAACATCATCGCCAACGTCGCCCCGGGAGAAATATTTGCGGAGAGCTACGTATGCGCGGAGGGCGCTCCGCTCGGCGTCAGCGTCACCGCCGCCAAGCCTTCGTCGGTGATGTTCCTCGGCGCGCGCCGCGTGCTCTCCGTCTGCTCCTCCGCCTGCGAATTCCATCTGCGCATCGTGCGCAACCTGCTCTCCGTGCTCGCCGAAAAAAATCTCAGCTTCAGCGACAAGCTGACGCACGTCGCCTACCGCACCATCCGCGGCAAGGTGCTCTCATACCTCCACGCACGCTCGCAGGCCGCCGGCGCGGACGAATTCGAGATTCCCTTCGACAGGCAGGAGCTCGCAGACTATCTCTTCGTCGACAGAAGCGCGCTCTCGGCGGAGCTCGGCAAACTGCGCGCCGAAGGGCTGATCGATTTCCGCAAAAACCGCTTCTCGCTCAAGCGCTGACGTGCGGCCTGATGTATAATTCCGATGAAGTGGAGTGATTCACATGTATTCGACGGACAAAACGGAAAAGTGGTTCGACTCCTACGTCGACGGCTTCAGGAAGGATGGGAGGCTGCTGCCGCTTCAGGAACTGAAAAGAAAGCACAGCAGAAGGGTCATGGCGCTGGCCTGCACGATCGCCGAGTCGCTCGAATGGAACGAGGAGAACGACGCCTGGTTCGCCCACGCAGCGGGCCTGCTGCACGACACCGCGCGCTTTTCTCAGTGCCGCGACTTCGGCACCTTCTCGGATAGCGCGAGCTTCGACCACGGAGACAGGGGCGCGGAGATACTGGACGCGGAATTCGACTGGGAAGGCATAGCCGACGCGGACAGGAAAAAACTTCTGACCGCGGTACGCTGCCATAATAAGATAGAGATACCTTCAAACATGCCCCTTTCGACGTACCGCTGGTGCGCCCTCGTGCGCGACGCCGACAAGATAGACGTCTACCGCTTCATACAGCATAGCATAGAAAAAGGGAACATCTCCGAAGTGCTGCCGCGGCACGGGAAGGCCGCGGAGATTTCTCCGCAGCTCGTCGAAGAAGTGCGCGAAAGGGGGCGCGGCTCCTACGAGAACGCGCACTCTCTGCAGGACTTCCGATTGGTACAGCTGACGTGGGCCCTCGACCTGAACTATCCCGTCTCAGCCGTCACGCTGAGAGAAGAGGGCGTTTTCGACAAAATAGCGGAAGAGCTGAAGGGCTTCGGCATAGACGACGTCGTCGAAGCGCTGATGAAAAAAATCAACGGGATGTAAAGATGAGAAAACAAAAAACGGCGCCAGCGCGCCGCTTTTTTGTTTTGCTGATTTTTTTATTCGAACATATCCTTGCCGACGCCGCAGACGGGGCAGACCCAGCCTTCGGGGATGTCTTCGAAGGCCGTGCCCGGAGCTATTCCGTTGTCGGGGTCGCCTATTTCGGGATCATATACATAACCGCATACCGTGCAGACGTATTTCTTCATGAAAAACCTCTCCTCCTGAGATATTAGGGCCTTCCAAAACCCGTTTTAATTATATCTATTTTTAATTAAAAATCAAATACTAAAAAATTCCTGCGGCAGATCGGCTGTCAGCCGCTCCGCTCCGTCCCTCGTTATGAGGTAGTCGTCTTCCAGCCGCATCCCTCCGAAGCCCGGAATGTAGAGCCCCGGCTCTACCGTAACGACGTCTCCGTCGCGCAGCGAGTCGTTGCGGCGCGGCGAAAGGCAGGGCGCCTCGTGTATCTCGAGCCCGAAGGAGTGCCCGAGGCTGTGAGTGAAGTACTCTTCTTTACCTGCGGCTCTGAATATCCCCGCCGCTTTTTCGTGCGCGGCCATTCCGGAAACTCCGGCGCGCAGCATCGCGGCGGCTTCGCCGTGAGCCTTCGCGATCAGGGAGTGGAGAGCGCGCGCTTCGGGGCCCGGCTCGCCTATCGAAAAGTTCCTCGTGATGTCGCAGAAGTATCCGTTCCAGCGCGCGCCGAAGTCCACCGTGACCCACTCTCCCCTTTCCATCGGCTTGTCGCTGGCGCGGCCGTGAGGCATCACGCTGCGGACGCCGGAGGCTACGATCATGTCGAAGCCTGGCGCGCCGCCGGCCGCGCAGATGTTGTAGTTGAGCAGGGCTTCGAATTCTTTTTCCCTCATCCCCGCGCCGCTTTGCGCGAGCGTGTCGATAAAGGCCTTCGCGCCTATCGCGGCGGCCTGTTTTATCGCGCGGATCTCGCCGTCGTCCTTTTTCCGGCGCAGCTCGCGGATTATCTCGCCGCCGTCCTCGGCCTGCGCTCCGGAAAGCGAAAGCAGCTCCTCCCACGTCCTATGAAAGGTCTTTTCTTCTTCGCAGAGTATTTTTTCAACGCCGCGCCTTTTCAGCTCTTCGGCCGCGTCCTTCACGGCGCCCTCCTTTATCCCGCATATCCTATGCGGGGACTGCTCTTTCCCCTGAGCCGAATAGCGCCCGTCGAGATAGAGCTCGCCCTCTCCGTCCGAATATACGACGAGCGCGCCGGAGGTCCCGCGAAATCCGCTCAAGTAGAAGAGGCTCTCCCAATTCGCGCCCTCGTCCGCTATTGCGACGAAAGCGTCCGCACGGCGCTCGCGCAGCCTTTCGGCAAGCTCTTCGGTGCGGCGCAGTATGTTATCGCACATTTTCTTTGCCCATCTTCAAAAGGCGCCAGAGCTCTTCTTTCGGCTCCGGCAGCGGATAATCGAGCCGCGCGCCCATGCTCCCCGCGACGGCGGCGTCTATCCCCGCACCCTTCAGCTCCGCGAGCGCGGCGTTTACAGAATTCTCCGGGAGGACGGCCAGCAGCGCGCCGGACGCTATCAGCCGCAGCGGGTCGAAGCCGAGCTTTTCCGCCGCGCGCTTAGTCAGCCGATGGACGGGGACGCAGCTCTCGTCGACCTCCGCGCGAAGGCCGCAGAGCGTGCATATCTCGCCGAGGCCGCCGGAAAAGCCCCCCTCCGTCGGGTCGTGCATGAATTTGGCGTATTTGCGCAGTATGCGCGACTCGGGCAGCACGGAGGTCATCTCCGCCCACGAGAGCACTTGGGAAATTTCCCCTTCGCTCATGAAGGGCGACAGGAGCTCCGGTCGGTCCGCCGCGACTATCGACATCCCCTCTATGCCTATGTGTTTCGTGACTATCAGCACGTCGCCCTGGGATATGTCAGAGGCGCGCATCACTCTATCGGCGCAGCCTACGAGCGCTCCCATTATCACGGGGCGGTCGTAGCGGTCATTGAATTCGGTGTGCCCGCCGGCGACCGCTATCCCTTCGGCGCGGCACTCTTCGTCTATCTCGCGCATTATGCGCGTCGCGCCCTCTTCCCCCATCGACGGGGGCAGCACGAGAGTGACCGCGAGGTAGGCCGGCTCTCCGCCCTTCGACGCTATGTCGTTGGCGTTTATGCGCACGAGCAGGCGTCCGGCGCCGCTCTCCGCTCCGACTATCGGATCGGAGGCGAAGACCATATATTTCCCCTCCGGCCATCTGATGACGGCCGCGTCCTCGCCGACGCCCGGGCCGATGAGCAGCTCGGAGCGCTCGAAGCCTCTGTAGGAGAGCACGCTGCGCTTCAGCGCCGCTGGCGAGAGCTTGCCGGATGGGAGTTCCTTTTCACACTGGTTATCCACGTCTATCATCTCTGTTTCGCAAAGCCGCGCCGTTCGACGAAAAGGCGCAGCCGCAGTAGTTCTGCCTGTAAAGGCCGAGTTCCTTCGAGCGCACGACCGAACGCCGGAAGCCGTCGTTTTTGCGCCACACTCTTTCGAGCCATACGAGCCCGTGAGCGGCGGCCGTGCGCGCGCCGATCCCGTTTATCAGCCCGACGTCCTTGTGCGGGCTTATCGTGAGCGTCGTGCAGAGGTGCATGAAGCCGTTTGCCGCGCCGTACTCCGCGGCCGCCTCCAGCTGCAGCGCGAAGCACTTCGCGCAGCGCCTGCCGCGCTCCGGCTCGTCCTCCAGTCCGCGCACGGCGTCGAACCACGCCTTCGCGTCGTACGGTGCGAAAAACACTTCGCCGCGCTCCTTTTCCGCAAGAGTCCTCAGCGCCGCGGCGCGCCTTTCGAACTCTTCGCGCGGCTGTACGTTGCCGCCGTAAAAGTAGCCGGCCGCGTCGTAACCCTCTTCGAGGAGGGCGGGCCACGGTATCGTCGCGTCCGGCGCGCAGCATATGTGAAGGAGCAGTTTTCCGCCGCTCAACCTTCCGCCTCTTCCTCCGCCGCCCCGCCGTCCGGAGCTTCGCCGGCTACGGCGGGCTCGGCCGCGTCAGGCTCTTTATCCGGCTCGGCCTCCGCCGGCGGCAGGGTCTTGGCCGCGAATATCAGATAGCCGGTGTGCCCGACCATCACATCCATCGGGCGGATTCTGTTCGGCTCCGTCTTGTAGTAGCGGAGGAGTATCTCAAGCACCTGCGCGTCGGCGAAGCCGAAATCCTGAAGAGCGCGCAGCGTTTCGGATATCTGATTCGCCGTCGGCACGAGTATCCCCAGGCGATTGCCGGGAGACAGCGCCTCGTAAGCTTTGTCGACGTAGTCCCAGGGGTTAGGCACGTCGAGGAAGACGGCGTCGGCGCCGCGCTCCTTGAAGCCTTCGTCGAGAGAGCGCACGTTGAACTCTATCCTGTGGGCGACGCCCCACTTCTCGGCGTTCTTTCTCGCAAGCTCGGAAAATTCCGGCCGCCGGTCGTATGTGCAGACCCTTCCGCCGTCGCCGACGAAGTGCGCGAAGGCGCAGCAAAGGCTGCCCGAGCCGGTGCCGCATTCGACGACGGTGCAGCCGGGGAAGATGTTCAGATGCTCGATGATGAAGCCGGACTCCTTCGGGAAGACTATCTGCGTCTGCCTCTTTATGCGGCGCGTGTATTCGCCGAGCGTCGGGCGCAGCAGATAGTAGAGCTCGCCCTTGGGCGTGCGGAGCCCTTCGCCGAAGTCGTGCAGCATAAGATCGGAATGTTTCAGCTCGCCGAAGTGAGTCCCCTGAACCATCCCGTGCCGCATCCTTACGAGGAAGCTGTCCCCCTTCTTCGGGTGCCAGATGAGTACGAGCTCGCCCTCCTGAATCATTTAAGGATTTCCCTGACCGCCGCCGCTATCCCCTCGGCGCATAGCCCCATGTCGGCGAGCACGTCCGTGTTGCGCCCCGAGAGGCCGTAGCGCGTGACGCCCATGCTTTTGATCTTCAGCGCTTTGCCGGCGCGCGCGAACGCGGCGGCCGCGATATTGCCTATGCCCGTCTGCGCGTTGTGGTCTTCGCAGCTGACTAATGGCATATCCCCGACCTCCGCGAAAAGCCGCTCCTTATCCATCGTCAGAGGCGTCGCGCAGTGCAGCACCTTGACGCTTATCCCCTCTTCGGCTAAAGCTTCCGCCGCTTCGACGGCGCGCCCGGCCAGATGCCCCATCGCAAGCACGACGGCGTCCTTGCCGCCGCGGAGCAGGTCTATCTTCCCGTCGCGGAATTCGTAATCCCCGCCGTAGAAAGGCTCGCCCTTTTCGTCGAGAATCACCGGAAGCGGGCTGCGCCCCATAGCGAGGCAGATGTTGCCGGGCTGCGCGAGCATCCAGCGCGTCGCGCGGTCCGTCTGATTCGGGTCGGCGGGCACGACGACGTTCCAGCCGTACGTGTTCGCGAAGAGGCCGACATAGTCGATGCACTGGTGAGTCATGCCGTCTTCTCCCACGTCGAGGCCGGTGTGGGTGAGGACCGTTTTCACCCCGGCGCGGTTGATGTCGTTCAGCCTCTGCTGGTTGTAGACCTCGTCGCTGCCGAATACTCCGAAGTCGGCCCACACCGAGACTACCCCGGCGGCCGACGCAGCGCCGGCCGCGGTCGCGGTCGCGTGCTCCTGAATGCCGGCTTCGATGAAGTTCTCCGGGCAGGCCTTCGCAAAGCCGTCGACCCTCACGGAGCCCGCGAGGTCGCAGTCGAATACGAGGATGGGCGTCGAGCCCGGCTTTTTATAGTTGAGCTCCCCCACCTCCGCGAGGGTCCTTCCGAACGCCCAGCGGTTGTCCTTTTTGTCTTCCTTCGTGTAGGTGTGCGGCCTGCCGGTGCAGAGCACGGGCTTTTCATGCGTCACACTGCGCCCCTTCGGCATCGCGCCTTTGCGCTCTTCGAGCAGCGCGTCAAACAGCGAAACGTCGCTCCCGAGCTCCTTCAGCGCCTGCTCCAGCTTCTCTCCGGCGGCCGGCTTCCCATGGTAATCGGCGACGTCCTCCATAAAGGAGACGCCTTTGCCCATCGTCGTTTTGCAGAGCACGACGGCGGGAACGGCGGAATTTTTCGCTTCCTTAAGCGCCTTATATATCTCACAGCAGTCGTGCCCGCGGCATTTTATCACGCGCCATCCGTCGGCCGCCCAGAGCGCGGGGATGTCGGCGGGCATGACCTCTTCCAGACGGCCGCTTATCTGTATGTCGTTCCAGTCGACGATCGCCGTAAGGTTGGTCAGCTTTTCCTTCATCGCGATTCTGCGCGCCTCGGCGAGCTGCCCTTTTACCTGTTCGCCGTCGCCCATCACTACCCACGTGTGATAGTTAGAGCCGCGCGCGCGGGCCGCGAGCGCGAAGCCTACGCCGGCGGCCAGCCCCTGTCCGAGGTTGCCGGTGCCCCAGTCGACGCCGGGGACGCAGCGCTCGACGTGACCCTGATAAGGGCTGCCCGCGCGGCGGAAGTTCGCCGCCATCTCATGCGCCGGAAAGAAGCCGTACTCGGCCAGCGCCGCGTAAAAGCCCGCCGACGTATGCCCGTGGCTCACGACGATGCGGTCGCGTTCAGGCGAATCGGCGAGCTCGGGCGACACGTTGGCCGCGCCGAGCAGCGTGATATAAATATCCATAGACGAAAGCGCTCCGGCGGGATGCCCGCTCTTCGCCGCCGACGTCGCCGCGACGGCCCACACGCGCGCGTCGCGCGCCGCTTCGCGAAGCTCGGCGGCGCCGGCTTCGCTGATCGCTTCCGCCTTGAAATTTCGTATCTCTTCCGTTAGCTTCATTTAGAAAAACTCCTCTCAATTTTTCAAAGAGAACTTAATGATCAACCGTCCCTTATCATTTTACAGCCAAATCGCGCAGCTGTGGATATTTTATACGGCTATTTGGACATTCGCTTGGGCATTCCTGCTTATTTATGTCGCGCGAAAGCCTAGTTCGTTGTAGAATAACGATATATTTTCCTGTGGGCAGGAGGAATCACATTGCGAATCTTAGCCGCTCTGCTTTTAGACGCCATCTTCGGCGACCCGCGGCGGCTGCCGCATCCGGTGGTCTTTGTGGGTCGTCTGATATCGTTTTGCGAAAAAATTTTTTATACGAGGGGAAATAACGCAAAGGAAAAGGGATTCCTCTTCTGCGCCGCAGTGACGCTCGCCACGGCGGCCGCGCTCTTCGTGATACTCGGCGCGGCGGGCTTGATTTCCCCGTGGCTCAGGAGCGCGCTTGAAATATATCTGATCTACGCGGCGATAGCGTTCAAATCGCTGAAGGACGAATCTCTGCCCGTGGCGCGCGCGCTTGCGTCCGGCGAACTCGAACGCGCGCGCCGGCAGCTCGGGCGAATCGTAGGGCGCGACACGGAACGCCTCGACGAGGCCGGCGTGGTACGCGCCTGCGTCGAGACGATAGCCGAAAGCTACGTCGACGGCGTCGTCTCGGTACTCTTCTGGGCCTCCGTCGGCGCCTTCTTCGGGCAAGCGGCGCTATTTGCGTGGATATTCAAGGCGTCGAACACGATGGACTCGATGGTCGGCTACGACGACGAGCGCTATCGCGACTTCGGGTACGCAGCGGCAAAGTTCGACGATGCGATGAACTTCCTGCCGGCGCGCTTAGGCGCGGCCGCGGCGATTGTCGGCGGCGCCATAGCCGGCATGGATTACAGGCGCGCGTGGAGAATCTTCCTGCGCGACAGGCTGGAACATAAAAGCCCTAACAGCGCGCACTCGGAGAGTGTATTCGCGGGGCTGCTCGGCATCCGCCTCGGAGGCGGCGCGTACTACGGCGGCGAGTGGGAGGCACGCCCCTTCCTCGGCGACGACCTGCGCAGCCCCGAACCGAACGACATCCTGCGCGCGCAGCATATTTTGAATCTTTCGGTCGCGGTATGCGCGTTCGCGACCCTCGCGCTCGCAAGATGGGGCGCGTAATGGAATTCCGGCTCCACGGCGCGAACCCACTGAAATTATACGAGCTCTTCGGCGTCGAGCCTCCGGCAAAAATCTACGACTTCAGCACAAATACGAACGCGGCGCCGCAGAGGAGCGGCTTCTCGCCGAATTTGCGCGAAGCGGTCGAGGATTACCCCGACGACGAATGTGCGGAGCTGCGCACGCTTCTTTCGTCGAAGTTCGGCGCTAAAAAAGAAAACCTTCTCGTCACGAGCGGCTCGAACGAGGCGATATACATCATCGCCTCCTACGCCGCGGCGCGCGAGAACTTTATACTCCAGCCCGCCTACGGCGAATATCTGCGCGCCCTTTCGGCATTCGGCGCGAAGACGCACAATATTTTCAGCCTAACTTACGCGGAATTTCCGGAAAGAAGCGCCGTCTGGCTCTGCAATCCCTGCAACCCGACGGGGAAATTTATCCCCGACGCGGAAATTTACCGCACGGCGGACAACAACCCAAACGTATTTTTCGTGATCGACGAAGCCTACAGGGATTTCATCTGGACGGGAGAGGAACTTCTGCCGCTTTCGCCGCGCCCGAACATAATAAGGCTGCGCTCGCTGACGAAAATTTACGACATGTGCGGCGCGCGCGCCGGCTGCGTCCTCGCCGACGAGGAAATACTTTCGCGCCTCAGGCGGCGGCAGCCGAGCTGGAGCGTCGGCGGGCTCGCGCAACAGGCGGCGCTCTTCTTCGCAGCGGACAACGATCTCGTGCCGCGGACGAAAAAATATTACTCCAAAGAGATGCCGCGCCTGATCTCCGCTCTGAACTCCGCCGGCTTCCGCACGCTGCCGACGTCGGTAAATTATTTCCTGACCGAGATAGAGGACGATGAAAAATTCATCCGCTTCCTGCTAGAACGCGGCTGCGTCGTTCGCCACACGCGCAACTTCCCCGGGCTCGACGGCCGCTTCGTGCGCATAGCGGCGCGCCGCACGGAAGAGAACGACGTGCTGATCACAGCGATGAAAGAATACCGATAAAAGTTTCGCTTTAATAACGAGAAAAAGAAGGGGCCGCTCTAGAGCTGCCCCTTCTTCAAAGCTGAACCTCGGCGCACGTTTAGCCGCCGCTGATGTTGTGGATGACCTGCACGTTCGCGCCGTCGGGGATTCTCGTCTCGCCGTAGCGCGCCCTGTCTATCGCGCTGTCGTTTACCCACACGGAGAGCATCTTGAATTTGAAATTTTTTTCGTCGAGCAGATCCTTTACCGTCAGCCCCTCTTTCCAAGGCGATTTATCCCCGTTCACCGTTATCATGCGCGGCCCCTTCCTTTCACATTAAATGGATTAATCCTCGAACTCGTCCTCCGGCTTCAGATGCTTCTTGAGAAGATCCACGACCGCGGGATAGTCTATGCCGAGGCGTTTCACCGTAGCAAGCGTCGGGATTCCGTTCTTGTTCCAGCCGCGGCGCTTGTAGACGGCCAGCTTCAGCTGCTCCCACTGCTTCCTGCGGTGCTTCTGCAGCAGGGCGATCTTCTCCTTGACGGAAAGCCCCTCGATACTCTCGCCGAATTCCTTCAGCTTCTCGTCGAAGTACTCGGGGCGCTCCATCCACTCGTCCTCCCAAACGGGACCGAGCCCGCGGTCCGGGGCTTCGTGATACTTCGCTGTGCCCTTGCCCATGCGCAGGTTGAAGATTCTCTCGAAATTATAGACCTTCTCGGACTGTTCGATCATCCCCTCGCGCGTCAGATGCCTGCCGGTGATCGCCTCGAAGATGTCGAGGTAATTCTGCAAATGTTCCGGCACGCGCGCCGCTTCGATGCCCTTATACTTCATGCCGTTGTCCGCCGGCTCGATGTCATTCCACGGCAGCTTGCAGAGCCCCTGCAGCGAGAACCAGAGGCGAAAGTTCGGGAAGAAGAAGAGCGCCTCGGCCTTGTCCTCGTAGGTCGGCAGCTGTTTGTTGACCATGTCCATGAATATCAGCCACGCCTCGTCGTGCTGCGGCCCCTTAAGCGTTAGGAAGTAGCCGCCCCACTGAGCTATCGACTCCTGGCAGCGGTACTCGGAGGCCTCGAGCCCCTGACAGACCATGCCTATCTTCTTCATCGTCGCGAGGTCGGCTCCGTAATGCTCCGCGAAGTATTCGCGCGCTTCCTCTATGCCGCGCCCGCAGGCTATCGCAAATTCGTCGGAGCCGTGCGCTATGCGGTGCAGAAGCTCCATTATATCGTCCTTGTTGCCGAAATTCAGGTCGAGGCCGTGCGTATTCTCTTTGTTGATCAGGCCGAGCTCGTAGCACTCGCAGACGAACGCCATGCCCGTGCCGAGTGAGATAGTGTCGAGTCCGTAATGGTCGGCGTAGAAGTTCGCCTCTATCGTCCAGAGCGGATCGAATACGCCGAGGTTCGAGCCGAGCCCGGCCGCCGTCTCATACTCCGGCCCGTCGACTATGACCTCTCTGCCCTTCCATGGGCCGGTCTTAAGGCGGAAGTGGTCGACGCCCTTCGCACAAGCGAGCGAGCAGCCGTACCAGCAGCCGTCGGCCATGCCCTGTGTGAAGAGCTTTATATAGGCAGAAGAGCTGATATTATCGATATCCTTATGGCGGCCGAACTTATAATTGTTCACCGGCAGAAGATTGTAGGCGTCCATTATCTCGGTGAGGTGCGCGGTGCCGGCGGAGCGCATCTTGCACTGTTTGTCGTCGAGGTCGTGGATGCGCTTGTGCAGGCTCGCGCCGCAGCGCTGAATCGTTTTGATGTCTACGGGGTCGTTCTCCGCTCCTGTAAAATGCGTGCGCTTCACGACTATCGCGACGACGCCCTTGTCGTAGAGCACCGTACCGCCACCGCCGCGTCCCGCTTGTTTAAGGCGCACGGCTTTGCGGCGGACGTCGTAGAAGCTGAAATCCATGCCCCCCCAGTAGCTCGTGCGCGCGCCTATGCCGGTCGACACTACGGAGATGGTGCGTTTGTCGGGCTCGTCCTTTGCAAAATACTCGTGAAGCTCCTCAGAGACCGCGTACGCGTTGATGTCCGGGAGGTTTGATTCGAATATCTGGACCTTGTAGCCGTCGCCGTCGATAAAAACGACGACGGGCCTGTCGGCCTTCCCCTGCAACTCCATCGCGTCGAAGCCGGAGAACTTCAGGAAAGGCGCGAAATATCCGCCGGCGTTGCTGTTATAAGTCTGCTTCGTCGCCGGAGAGAGGAACACCGAATAGCACTTCCCCGCGCCCGGGTACTGCGTGATGCCGCAGAAAGGGCCGCCGGCGATGACTATTTCGTTCTCCGGGTCGTCCCATTTAGTCTTTTCCGTAACGGCGTCCCAGAGCAGCTTGAGGCCGAAGCCGCGTCCCCCTGTGAATTTTTCTATCATATCGTCCGAAACGGAACGCTTTTCGAATTTGTAACTGCCGTCCCTGTTTCCTAGCCCGACGTAAAGAGTCTCGCGGGAATATCCGTGGTGTATTTTAGCCGGTTCGTACGACCATTCGGCAAGAAGTTTCATTGGCGTTTTCGACATGTCGGTTCCTCCTCTAAGCCTTCGCGGGCACATTGATCAATTCAAGCGCGCCGGTCGGGCATTTGCGCGCGCAAATGCCACAGGCGATGCACTTGAAGGGCTCCGTCTGCTTGTCGCCGTCGAAGAACATCGAAGCAGCGGGGCAGTAGCCGACGCACATAAGGCACGACGTGCACTTTTCTTTCCGCAGCTGCACCACACCGTTCGCGTCGCGCTCGAGCGCCTGAGTCGGGCAGACCGCCATGCAGGCTCCGCACTGCGAGCATATGTTGACGCTCACGAAGCCCGTGTTGTTAAGTATCTTAACGCGCGAAAGCTCCGGCGACTTTTCCTTGAAATACGCCGTAGAGCACGCCTCCATACATGCGCCGCATTCGACGCACTTCTCGGCGTTTACATGCATGATCCTCACGAAAGATCCCTCCACTGTGTTTTATTTTTTTAAGATGCGCAGGCGCGGCAAAGCGTCCGAGCACCTTCCCCAATAACAGAATTGTAACACGGAGGAAGTGGTTGTGCCTACTATTATTCACTTATGTTTATGGAAAAATTAAAAATTTTTTTGAAAATTCCTTGCGCGCGTACATTTTCAAATTGCGATAACGAATTGCGCAGCTGTCGCCCGTAGATTAGAAAAGTTCACCGTGCGACGACGAGCGCACCCCATCCTATTTATTTTGCACGCGGTATTCTTAGCTCATAAATCGTTTTTCAACGAAAGGGTTTTCTGTGGAGAAGAGCATCGCCTGGTAGCGGAGGGTGAATGCCGCTATGTCTCCCAGTCTGTAACTTTCGGCGCTCTCCTGAATGTCTATTATCATGTGGTCGCTGCTTGCTCCGAGGATTTTTATTCCAGCGTCGTCGGGGATGAGTTTGTACGCATCGCCGATGTCGAACGCACCTATGGCCAGCAGCGCGCGGCGGCGGACGCCGCGGTCTTCATAATGGACGTATGAGCCGAAGCAGTTTGTCCCCAGCTTTCCTATCGGGTGAGTGGGTTTTTCGCCTATCTCGATTATCTCCGCTTTAAGCACGAGTCCTCTGTTTGAAAGGCCTTCTATCGGACATCGCCCGCCTTCGATGAAGTCGCAGGGGACGACGTTGGCCTCGCCTATGCGAAGGTTGTTTATCTTTTTAGGCATTCCGCCGCTCATCATGAGCGGTATGGAGGTGGTGCCGCCTCCCGATACAACTTCAAGCTCCCTGCCGATGACTTCTTCTATTTTCATTGCATCGGCGGAAAGCAGGGAGAGGTTTTCTGCCGTCGGAATGACGGAGCCGTAGCAGGTGAGGTTTGTACCTATACCGTAAAGACGCAGGTTTTTGAGTTCCCGCTCAATGTAGACCGCCGTCTCGATAAATTCACGGCTGTCAAAAATCCCTTCCCGCAAGTCGCCGAGATCCCGCATCAGGATCACATTGTGGACGACGCCGGCAGTCTCCGCCGCGCGGTCGAGCGCGCGCATGGTTTCAATTTCGGAGTTGAGGCTGATATCGCAGAGCTTTACGACGTCGGCCGCTTCGGAGAGCATCGGGATGCGCAGCCCAAGCGTCTTTACCGGAAGTCCCGCTTCTTTCACGGCGGCCAGATGCGGCAGCCTTGAGCTCGCGAGGGTCTTATACCCCACTTCAAGCAGCGCGTCCCTTATCTCGGGGATGGCGTTGAAACCTTTCAGCACGGCGAAGGGCTCGACGCCTCTCTTTCTGCATTCACGAAGCAGTATGCCTGCGTTGCGTCTGATAACGTTCCTGTCTATCTCAAGCAGCGGATATCTATTCATGGGCTTCACCTTTCTAAAAATGGCCGAAGGCCGCGTCGACGCCCTTCGACCGACTTCTCTTCTATCCTCTCGCTTCCCTTATCGACGCCGAACTCGGGCGAAACAATTATGCGGACTCCGGCTCCGGCTTTTTGGTCTGATAACGCAGCGTTATCCCCATCAGCGCCATTACAAAAACGACCAGCGGCATCAGCCAGTTGAAAATCGCATATGGGAAATAGTCGGCAACGCCGACGCCGAGGACGCCAAGGATGTAGACCCCGCAGGTATTCCACGGGATCAGGGGCGAAGACACTGTTCCAGCCCCCTCCAAGGCGTTTGAGAGCGTCTCCGGCGCTATGCCGCGCTCTTCATAGGCCTTAGCGTACATACGGCCGGGAAGAATTATCGAAATGTACTGCTCTGGCATAGTAGCGTTAGAGGCAACGCAGGTAAGTTCGGTGACGCCAATCAAGATCTTGTCGTTGTGGATGTACTTGAGCAGCCGCTCTATTATAACGTCAAGCTGCTTCGTCGATTCCATTATCCCTCCGAACATCATCGCAAGTATCGTCATTGAAATCGAGAACATCATGGACATGAGCCCACCGGAAGAGAGCAGCGAATCAAGGTCCTCCATGCCGGTCTTCGCTTCAAAGCCGCTCATACCGCATGAAAGCATATCGCCGAACGTGCAGTCAGCGCCTTGGAATATCGGGCCGAGCACGCCGGCGGCAAGTATACCTAAGACGATTCCTGGAATCGCGGGAATCTTAAACGCTATAGCCACTATTACAATCAGCGGCGGTATCAGCAGCAGCGGATTGATGTGGAAGAGAGATATCAACCCGTCTTGTATGGCATTTATCTTGCTAAGATCCGCTTCGCCGCCGTGCCCGACTCCCCAAAATGCGAAAAATACAATGCATATTATGTATGTGACCGCGGTCGAAGGAGCCATGAACTTAACATGCGTAAAGACATCCGTGCCAGCCATCGCCGGGGCCAGGTTAGTAGTATCTGAGAGCGGCGACATCTTATCGCCGAAGTACGCGCCGGAGATTATCGCGCCCGCCGTCATTCCAGGCGTGAAGCCGAGCCCTAAGGCGACTCCCATTAGCGCTATGCCCATAGTTCCCATGGTCCCCCACGAAGTGCCTGTCGCAAGTGAGGTGATAGAGCAAATCAGAAGCGTCGCCACAAGGAAAATAGATGGATTCAAAATTTGTAGGCCGTAGTAAATCATTGTGGGAACGACGCCTGAAACTAACCAGACGCCCACAAGTATCCCCACTATCGCAAGTATTATTATCGCTTGAAGTGCGCGGTAGATACCGTCAAACATGCTCTTTTCTATCTCGTTCCATTTAAACCCGAGACGAAGCGCCATTACAGCGGCAAAGAGCGTACCCAGAAACATGGGCATATGCGGGTCAGCGTGAAAAACAATAATTCCAACCGCCATAACGGAAATCATTACGGCAAATGTGAGCAGCGCTTCCCAAAGCTCAGGAAGCCTCGCTTCTTTATGTTGCTTTTCTTTGGACATAATCAAACCTCCCCCCTATAATCACAAATCAATTGTCAAAACCAAATGGACGCAAGACGGCTTTTTTCGTATGACACCACAACAACAGGCATAGGCATCCCCCCTCGTTATTCAATGGAAATATATAAAACATCTATTATCTGTATTATATATCAAGTCGATAATATTTAATAGCGTCGCCAATTTTATGTCTTTGTGGCTTCTTCAAATTCTGTTTTTTCAGGTCTTCAGGCCCTTCACACCTTCCAAACAAAAAATTTGACAAAAACGCGCGCGGCGGATATTATATTGCTTCGTGAGACAAAACTCCGTCTCATCTTTTGGTAGGGTGGCCGAGCGGTCAAAGGCAACAGACTGTAAATCTGTCGGCGGAAGTCTACGTTGGTTCGAACCCAACTCCTACCACCATTCCTACTTTCTTTTCTCAAATCAAAATCCCGCCTCGCGGCGGGATTTCTCGCACTTAAACGCTTCGAGCGGGTAAGCTGCAACCCGGAAGGACTGGGGAATGAATAAATACTAAAGGATTACTCTACCCCTTCCCCATCATCCGATACGTTTGGGCGGACACATTTCAGCCAAAACAGCACGAAGCAGAAGAGGGCGAAGATTATTCCCGCCGGGTATCCGACCTTCGCGGCGGCTTCGATCGCCACTGCGCCGCTCAAGGCTTCGCCGGAAACCATTTTTGAGATCGCAGGACCGAAGCCTTCGGGCGCGACGAGTATGTACGTGCTCGAGACGGCCGACATGAACGTCGCTGGTATCGCCGCCGGCCAGAAGTTGCGGCGAGTCTTGCGGAGGAACACCGCGGCGGCCCAGAGCGCAATCATCGCGAGCGTCTGATTAGACCACGAAAAATAGCGCCAGATAATCTGAAAGTTTACGTTCGAGAGCAGGGCGCCGCAGAGGAGCAGCGGCAGCGTGAGCGTAAGCCGTTTCGCGCGCGGTTTCTGGTCTATGCCGAACCAGTCCGCGAGCGTCAGGCGCGCCGAACGGAAGGCCGTATCGCCGGAGGTGATCGGACAGACTATCACGCCGACCATCGCGAGCACCCCGCCCATGGAGCCGAGCACCTTTATGCAGATGTCGTATACGAGCGCGGACTGCCCGGCAAGCTTCGTCGTGGCCTCCCACAGCCCCTGCGTGCCGTTATAGACGCTGACCCCGGCCGCCGCCCATATCAGCGCTATGACGCCCTCCGCCACCATCGCGCCGTAGAAGACCTTGCGCCCCTGATATTCGCTCGTTATACAGCGCGCCATCATCGGCGACTGCGTCGCGTGGAAGCCGGAGATGGCGCCGCACGCTACCGTGATGAACATCAGCGGCCATATGGGAAGCGCGTGCGGATGAAGATTGGCGAAGTTGTCCCATATTTCAGGCAGCGCATAGTCGCCCGCGACGATGCCGCCGCCGACCCCGACGCACATGAAGATGAGCGCCGCGCCGAAGAGCGGATAGAAGCGTCCGATTATCTTGTCTATAGGCAGAAGCGTAGCAAGGAAATAATAGATAAGGATAATCGTCAGCCAAAAGCGAAGATTGAGCTTTTCCGGCGTAAGCAGGGCAAGCAGCCCCGCCGGCCCCGTAGAGAAGGTGGTGCCGATCAGCACCAGCAGGACGACTGCAAAGACGCGCATGACCATCTTCATCTTCGGACCGAGGTAGATACCGACGATCTCAGAAATGCTCGCGCCGTTGTGGCGCTCGGAGAGCATCCCGGAAAAATAATCGTGCACCCCGCCCGCGAAAATCGTTCCCAAGACGATCCAGAAATAGACGACGGGCCCCCAAAGCGCGCCGGAAAGGGCGCCGAAGATAGGCCCCAGCCCCGCGATGTTCAGGAGCTGAATCAGAAAAGCTTTCCACAGCGGCAGCGGTATGTAGTCCACTCCATCCGGGTGCGCGACGGCCGGAGTATCTCTGCCGTCGGGAGGCAGAAGCCTTTCCACGAAAAATGAATAGGTCATGAACCCCGCGCCCAGCGCCAACAAAGCGATAAAGAACGTCAACATGAAAATCACCTCGCTGAATTGAATTAACTAATAGACACAGGCCGACGCTTTTGTAAATAATGTAGTACAATTACATTGTAAAGTCAAGAGAAAATAGCGTGAAATTTAATTAAACTCAAATATTTCACGGATGATTATTGCATGTCGTTTCAAAGATTAATATTTTCTGTTCAGAAAGCTGATTTTATTAAGTGTCAGAAATATCAAAAAATGCAATCGAAGAACGAGCGGCTTCAGCGCGGCTCTCCGCCGGGCGCTCATATACAGCCGAGCGGGATAGTCACGTCGCTTTCGCCAAGCGGCACGATCTTATCGTAAAGACAGACCACGCCGCCTGGGCCGCGTTTGACGCCCGGCATTCTGTCAATATACGAGAATGAGGAAATATCTTTGCCCGAAGGGTCAGCGTGCTCTTTTATTTCTATTGGATACAGCGTTCCGGCGTCACAGACGAGCAGGTCTATTTCGACGCCGTCATGGTCGCGGCAGAAGTACAGCGGCGGATCGGCGATGCCGGTGTAAAGGCTGCGCACGTCCCTTTCCAAATATGTCCTGAGATAGGAGCTGTAATACACATCCCAGTCATACTCAGGATTTGCCGACATAGCCGGCATACTGCCGCGATGGATAGCCCTCCACACATCGCCGCGATCTACGCTCTCGGGGTGCTTTCCGCGCTCAGAAAAATATTCTTTAGAAGGGATGAACGGCTTCTCAAATTCAACGCCGGAAATTTCGCGCATTGAAAGCCCGTACATCGTTCGGAAGAATGCCATATCGCCCACAGTTCGCCTAAACGCGCTAAAAACGGCGGAGCGATGAAGCTGCTCTGCCGTTCAAACGGGATTTCACATGCCCTGCGCACGGCACAGAAGCATTGTACAGTCATCCCTTCGTGCGCGACGCCCCCGACCCCAAAAACTCATTACGAGCAAGGGATCACAGAAGGTGGCGCTGCAAGCCTTCATTCCGCTCAATGCAGCGGCCCGTTATATCAGAACGCCGTGAGCTCTGAAGGCATATACTCGCCTGCAAGAGAGGGAAGCGCCCTCCGGCGTCCGCGTCTACCTCGTTTTGACGCCGGCGTACTCTTCGAGCTTGCCTGTGAGCTTCACGCAGTCGTTGATGAGCTGGCGCGGCGACGTGCCGCCGCGGAGCAGCTCAAGCCAGCCTTCGCCCTTCTCGCTGAGGATTGCGGGTTTGTCGGCTCCGAGCAGCTGCGTGCCGGCCTGCGGCCAGAAATACCCGCCGTTTTCCTGGCGGCCCTGGAGCAGGAAACGGATGTCCCCGCTTTCCATCGCCTTGTAGAGGTCGACGCCTTTCTCGTTCTGATAGACGGCGACCGCGGAACAGATGCCGGCGTCGTCCTTGCGCTGCCGGTTGATGATGAGGCCGCATACCGTGTCTTTGAATTCCGTCATGAAATTGAAATCTCCCTGGGAGTCGCCGGCTCCAAAGATCGGGCCGCGCCCGTTGTAGAGCGGAGCGATGATCTTGACCACGGTCTCCGACTTGCCGACGCCCTGCGTCTGCGCATGAAAATCATAATCATACTCCGGCAGGTAAACGCCGTCTTTGATTTTATAGGTCATAGCGACAACATCGCGGACCCCCGCGAGCCCCCAGCAGCGCAGCAGCGCGCGGATGGTCTGAACGGGGGAGGCCGAATTGATCCACACATCTATTCCATTCGCGTCCAGCTTCCTGATAAGCTCGCGCATCTCGTCGGAGACTCCGGTGGAGAGCCTGAAGCTCACGCTTACCGGACCGCAGATGCTCCTATATCCCTTCGGGCTCTCCCATTTGCCCTTAGTCCAGTTTTCCGGGGCCTTCTTTCCGTACTCGGTGTAGAATTTGTGCGACTCGTATGCGAGCCGTTCCGCCTCCGCCGGCGTCATGCCGGCCATGTGATAGCCGACCCATGGGTATGAGACGGAGACGCTGTAGTTGTCCCCTATAGCGTCGTACATCAAACGTATCTTCGCAGCGAATTCTTTCCAGTCGTCGCCTGAGATCCACTCTGATTTTTTAGCGGCTCTCGAGGAGTCGGGCGCGACGTAGCCCTTAGCGCAGAGCTTCCGGTACGCTGCGCTCACATCCTTGGCGAACTCGGCTATCGTATGACCTCCGTAGTCTTTGCCGAGATCTTTATTGACGTCGGGGATGCCGGTAGTGAGGATATCGTACATGTCCTCCGGCCTGACGGCGTAGCGGAGGTTTTCCGCCTGGAAAATCAGCAGCTGTTCCTGAACGTCGGTCAGCGAGATGGTATTGTCGCAGTCGAAAACCGCGTACGGCCTTATCTCGGGATTGTAGCTTTTGCTGTTTCTTCCGTACGCGTCGAAAAGCTGATTGATGACGTATTTGACGTTAGGCTCCCAGCCTTCGCCCGTCAGGTACTGCGTAGCCCTGCTCGAGTATGGCTCCGGCGCCTCGGTGCCCGACGCCGGGGCAAAAGACAGTACGAGCGCTAACAGCGCGAATAAGAAGATTTTGGAAATCCTTTTCACAAGTAATTCCTCCAATTGTTTTTTAATTAAGCCCGGAGGCTCTTTTATATCCGTCACCGACTGCGTCCATTTTCATTTACCGCCGCTGTAGCAGGTACTTCTCCAGCGTTTTGGCGACCCCGTCTTCGTTATTCGAGGGGCATATTTCGTCGGCGGCGACTTTCGCCGCGGCGCAGGAATTGGATACCGCCACTCCGCGCCCCGCCCATCTAAGAAGCTGGCTGTCGTTGGACGCATCTCCGAAGGCAAGGACGTCTTTGCCCTCTACGCCCAAAAATCTGGCGACGACGTCTGCTCCGTGAGCTTTGTTCACCATCGGGTGCGTGATCTCAATAAATTTTCCTCTGGATCGTCCCAGGCGCAGGCGGTCTCTAAACCGCTCCCGCGTCTTGAAGAACATGCTCCGATATCCGTCGGGCTCGGCGGAGTATCCCAGCAGCTTTACCGCCCTCATCTCCAGCGCGCTTATATCGTCTTCAAAGGAGAAGCGATTTATTCTTGCCGCACTATCGTAAACGGAATGTCCTGCATCGCCTTCAAAGGGAATCCAAAGAGCATCGGCTTCGCATATCTGCACACGCCAGCCGTTTTTATGATAGAAAGCGACGATCTCGGAAACCAGCTCCGCATCTATCTCCCGCAGGAAAAGCGTCTCCGCCGTCAGCGGGTCCACGACGGCGGCTCCGCCGCAAAAAACGCACGGAGAGGTCGTCCCTATTTCCGATATCACATGGCGCGCCGACGCGAACATCCTTCCTGTGGCGACAACGACCTTTACACCACGCTCTATAGTCAGCGCGAGCGCTCTTTTGGAGCGCGCGGATAACAGGCCACGATCGTCAAGCAGCGTCCCGTCTATATCGAGCGCTATCATTTTAGGGAAGAAGCCCATTTTGCATCTCACCGCCACATCGATATGTTCGGCCACGTATCATATGCGGGGCGGCCAGGCCTTCCACGGAGAGAAGTTTGACCGCTTCGCCCATTCCGGCGGGCGGCCTGCTGGCTACCGCCCGCCTTGGCGTGACCGATCGCTTAAGCCAGATCGGCCCAGTTAGCCGGATAGACGAAGTATGCGTAGCGGGCCTTGTGCGGCGTCTGGAAGTGGATATGGCTGTTCTTCGGTATATAGATTATATCGCCCGGCCCCGCCGAGATGACGCGCCCCTCTATCTCTATTTCAAGGACGCCCTCAAGGACGAGGTCGTATTCGTCATACGTCAGCGTCCATTCAAGGCTTGAGTTGTCGAGCTCCATTATGCCTGCTCCCATCCGCGGCGCCTCTTCAAGCGTCAGTATGTCCTTTAAAGCGACGCCGTCCTTTTCAAAGCGCTCGCACTTTACGGTATCCGTTTTGACCATGATTATCCCGCTCGGGTCGACCTTTTTAACGAAGTCTTCCCGCCCCGCCGCCGTAGTCTGCTCTATTACTTTGGCAACTATCTGCCTTATAAGCTCTTCACTTACGTTCACGTCATACACGACCTTTCGGTAAGGTTGCGGCACAAACTATTTATTAGCGCTTTCTATTTTCGAAAGCAGCTTCGGGGAGAGGAAAGAAGCGAGCATCACTGCCGTGATTCCGGCAACCAGCTTGCCTACGACTACAGGGAATATCATATCCGGATTGTTGCCCGCTGTGAAACCGAGGTGGTCGCCGAATACGAAGGCTGCCGACACCGCAAAGGCCACGTTCAGCAGTTTGCCTTTAGGATTCATGTCGCCGAGGATATTGAACATGGCGATATTATTCGCCAGATTCGCGACCATACCGGCAGAACCGGCTTCGTTCATGCCGAGAGCGCCACCCACTTTTTCCAGCGCCTTACCGAAGGTTCTCGTTATCCACTTGACCATGGGGAAAGCGCCGATGAGGACTACGGCAATCTGACCGCAGACCAGAAGGCCGCTTTCAAGAGGCACCACTCCGTCGTTCTTATCCGGGTCGACCATTATGTCGAACAACGGGAAGCGTATGCCGGTCAGGTATTCAAATACAGCTATCGCCGTAAATATCGTGATAAGTATCGTGACAGCGGTTCCGAATTTGTTGAAGCCTCGTATCATCGCGTCCGTGGCGAACCACAGGCCGATGCAGATGAGGCCGGCGACGATGATGACGGGGATGAGGTTCACAAGTATGGTCCCCATGCTGATCTTATACGGCGTCATATTCATTACGAGACCTCCGGCGATGCAGCCCAGCGGTATGGTAATCAGCCCGGCGAGCGTGCCGGCGCCGAGGTAAGGACGGTCCTCCGGCTTGATTATCGAAAGCGCGACGGGAATCGTAAAGACGATGGTCGGCCCCATCATCGTGCCGAGTATGAGCCCCGAGAAATTTCCTACCGCTTTGTCGGCCGCAAGCTGCATGGCGAGCGGATAGCCGCCCATGTCGCACGCCAGCAGCGTAGTGGCGAACATGGAGGCGTCAGCGCCGACAAGGCTGTACAGCGGGACTATTATAGGCTTGAGCATTATAGCCAGCACCGGCGCGGCAGCGACGACGCCGGCCATCGCGATGGCCAGCGGCCCCATCGCGTTGAAGCCGTTGTCGAACTCTTCGCCGTAGCCGAGTTTGTTGCCGCGTATTTTATCTATCGCGCCCACTATCATGAATATCGTCATGATAAAAACGATGACCGAATTGATCGAAAGGTTTGACACCCACGCGCCGAAGCTCTCGGTAAAAACCTTGGTGTTGCACAGGTTGTCAATTAATTCCTGAAACATTTACATACTCCTCCTTAAATATGCGTGCCTGATTTTGCCGAATTGGAAGCCTTTGTCTCTACAACAGCGACTGAATAAGCAGCGGCGACGGCTTGGGTATCACGGTCGTAGCGACGAGGAGCTCCGCGTTTTTCGCCGCGGCCTCCACCGCCGCGCGCACCGCTCCCACATCGCCCGTGAGCGTCACGAATCCCTTGCCTCCAACGGCATATCCCGTCCGTATCTCGATAAGAGTAATGTTCGCCGCTTTCGCGGCCACGTCGCCCGCCGTTATCGCCGACGCGACGGAGAAAAACTCGAGCGCCCCGATCGCGCCGAAGCGAGCCACCTGAGAGGTCATAGAGACGGCTGGGATAAGCTGCGGATGAATGTTGGGAATAAAGAGCGTATCCACGACATGTTCGCCCGCATTTTTGACGCCGGCGTCCATGGAAGCCCTGACATCTCCGACGTCTCCCGCCACTATCACCATATATTTCCCCGGGCAGAGCGTGACCGCGCGCAGCAGGTCGACTCTGGCCGCCTTTACCATAAAATCGCAGGCCTCTATTCCGGCCGCGATGCTGCCCAGCTCGAGCATCCCGAGTGCGTTGTTCATTCGCCATCACCCCCTCCGGCGACGCGAATAAGCGCTCCGCGCGCATCCGACTTTTCTACAGTGCCGCTGACGGAGGCGTGAACGTTAGCCGACACCGCGCCCTGCGCTTCGGCGATAAGGGCCCCCCGCGTCACGGCGTCGCCCTCCTTGACCTTGGACAGCGCAGGTCTGCCGATATGTTGGCTGAAGGGAATGTAAACCTTCGCCGGCACAAATTCGATATGCGCGCCGTGCACATGCGCGCCATAATATTTAAGCATCCCCAGACGCGCTATGAGACGTTCGGTCGGCACTCTTCGGTATTTGAGGGACGGCCTTGCGCGCGGGGCCATATTGCGTTCCTTGTCGAGCCCATTCTCGCGAAGCCTCTGTTTGAAATACACGTTCACCCTGCGCGGCGAAAGCCCCATCGGACAGGCAAACATTTCGCACACTCCGCAGTCGCAGCAGTTGAGCGCGTCTCCAAAGCAGCGGATATATTCCTCGTCGCTCGCTATGCTGTTTTCCCGCCATAAATTACGCATCACCAGATGGGGGCGGATCTCATGCCCGATAAGGTAACGCGGACACATATCCGTACACATGCGGCACTGGATACAGGCGCTCCTGCTCTGATGTCTGATGCGCTCAAACGGCACGGCCCCGCGCTTTACCAGGTAATGCTCTTTGCTGAGCACGAGGATATTGCCCGTAGTTTTGCCGACGACCGCCGCCTCTATCTCCCCGTCGTCGGCAAGGAGCTTCCCCATCATCGGACCTCCCACGACTACCGCGTAGCCGTCCGTAGTAAGCTCCGCATTAGCGATGCAGTCGACGACGCTCGTACCGATAGGGACCCTCAGCATGACCGGCGCCTTTACTTCGCCTGTCACGGAAAGAAATTTGTCGGTGACGGGAAGGTCTTCGAGCGCATCCGCTATGCCGAGCATCGTGCCGACATTGTCGACCACCGCGCCGACGTTGAGCGGCAGGCCGCGCTCGGGCACGGAACGGCCGGTGACGAACTGTACCATCGTCTGCTCGTCCCCGGCGGGATAGAAAGAGGGCATCGCGCATATCTCTATCGCCTCTCCGGCCTTGGCGGCGGCCGCCTTCAGCGCACCGATCTCATCCTCGTACTTCGCCTTGAGCGCGATGACGGCGCGGCTCGCCCCAAGATGGAGCACGACCGCCTCGGTCGCGGATACTATCCGCTCCGCATACGCTCGGCAGAGATATTTATCCGTCTCGATCAGCGGCTCGCACTCGGCGGCGTTGACGATGAAATATTCCGCCTGCGCCGCGAGCTTGACGTGCGTCGGGAAGCCGGCGCCTCCCGCTCCCACCACTCCTGCGGATTTGACTTTCTCAACTAAATCCAGCGCCATCCTTGCACCTTCTTACAGAGAGGCCGCGTTCACGTCGTGGTTGTCTATGATGGCTATCACCGTCGCGTCCACCGGCAGCGACATATCGCCGCTGGCGCTTCGGGCGGAGCTTCCGCCGACATAGATGACCGCTTCGCCGACGCCGGCTCCGATCAGATCTGTCGCGACGATAGGGGGACCGTCAGGAGAAGCGTCGATTATGTTCTCCGGCTGGAGCAGCAGCAGTTTATAACCGGACAGCCTTGCCTCTTTTCTTGTTGCCCATATATTACCGATCACTTTCGCTATCTTCATCTGTAATCCCCCTGCCCGAGTTATTTCCTGACCATCTCCACACGATGGGCCGCGGCGTAATCCTTAGCAAGATCCGTGATTATCGTGTTTTCCCCCGCGACGATGCGCGTTGCTCCCTCGTTGCGGGCGGCGATGACATCCTTCTCCGTCAGCACCCTTTTCGTAATCTTTTTCTCTTTTACCGCGGCAGGCGCTTCGCAGCACGTACAGCATTGGTCGGCCTCGGCCCCGCAGCCTTGACTGTCTTTTCCCAGTTCGGCCAGTTTGGACATCACGCGGGAGACAACTTCCTGTATCAAAGATTCGTAGTCCATTTTTCCTCCTCCATGCGTTCAGATTTTGCAGTTTACCGCAATTCCTGCGGGAGTCACCAGAAAGGGGTCGCGCGGCCTTACGACGGGAATCCGGGCAACCTTTTCAAATATATCCTCTATGCCCGAGAGGCAGCATGTCCCGCCGCAAAGGTATATCGTCTCCGTCTCCTCCCTGTCGATATGACGCGTCACGATCGTCGCCATCTTCTCGATCACGGGGCTGATCACGGGCAGTATCTCCCTATGCCTGGAATAATCCATTTTTATCGCTTCAGCCTCCGCTACGGGAATGTGATAATTTCCCGCGAGCACCAGCGTGAGATGTATGCCACCGGTGGGTTCGTCGTAAATGTCGACCACCGCACCTTCCTTTATCACGGCCAACCCCGTAGTGCCTCCGCCGATATCAACCACGACGCCGTTGTCGATTCGGTATATGGAGTTTGCCGCCGAAGGCTCGTCGAGGATGTTGGTCACTTCGAACCCGGCGCCCTCCGCCACATACTGATGCGTACGGGCGCTGCTCTCCGTACCTGCCGGCATGGCTATCGCGCAGTTGGCAAGTTCGGTTCCCAGCCTCTCTTCAAGCCGCTTTTTAAGATCGCGGACGATCCTCTGCGCGCCGGCGTAGTCCACGACCACTCCGTCGCGGAGCACGTCGGCCGCCTGCTTTTCGCACGCGACGGGGTTGTTTTCCTCGTCGACGACGACGAGAACGATATAGGCCGTTCCCAAGTCGACTCCCGTCTTAAGCCTTGAACCGGCCGGCCTGAAGGTGGTCCTCTCGGACATCGACACGCGGCTCATATAAGATTCGATGCGTTCCAGATCAAGCATGACAATTTTCTCCGTCTATCTCTGCCTTATTATCCTTCCCAGCGTAAAGCCTTTGACATCGGCAGCGTTAGCCTCGTCAAAATCGATGTGCATCCTGTAGCTGAACTTCGAGCTGACCCGCAGCAGGACGTCCTTGAAAACTACCGGACGGTCAGTGAAGAGCTCAACGCTGACGCGCTCTTTGTCGTAGAATCCATGAAGCGCGGCTATGTACGGCGGTACGTGGATATGGCGCTTGGCTATGATCACCCCCGACGCTATGCTGAGCGTTCCTTTCGGCCCTTCAAGCGTTATCCCCCCCGAGCCTTCCAGGTCGCCGGATTCGCGAAGCGGGGCCGCTATACCCAGAGCCACGCAGTCGCTCTTAGAGAGCTCTATCTGCGTCTTGCCGCGCAGCGGTCCGAGCACGGCGACATTCTCCATGCTGCCCCTGGGGCCGACGAGCGAGACCCTCTCTTCGGAGAGGAACTGACCGGGCTGTGAGAGCGGCCTTTTCGGCGTAAGCTCCGCTGAGGTTCCGAAAAGTCTTTTCGCGTCCTCTTCCGAGAGGTGCACGTGGCGGGCGGAGACCTCCACCAGCACCAACGCGGCCCTTTCCATCGCCTGTATGACCTTTTTGACTATCGTCTCATGCATCGTCTCGCGCCGCCGTCACTTCTTATATTCGTCCGCCAGATACATGCACATCATAATATGTAGGGCGCTCGAAAGCCTGTTGAGCCCCTCCACGATGTCCGAGCGCTCGCAGCCGCTCCTTACCCTGAACGCCTGGACCGCGGCCACCTCCGCCTCGCGCACGGCCGTGCGCAGCTGGTTCAGCAGAGCGTAGCTCTTCCCCATGGAATAGTCCGGCAGCGTCATCTGTTTGACGGCGAAATATTTCATCGGATTGTGAGAGCGTTCGCGCAGCTCGGCATGCGTGAGCCCGATTATCCGCTCGTTTTCGAACGGGACGTCAAGCACGTCGCAGCGCATCATTTCGCGCATGACGGACAAGATGTCGCCGAGGTCGTCCACAAGCCTCCGGCTGGCGCTGCTCTCCGATATTATCGCTTGATTCAGGACGACGAGGGCCTGCAGGCTGTCAAGCTTGCCGCGGAACAGAATACGAGGGTGATCTTTGGCGACAAGCTTGTTGCCGAACAGCTGCGTCATATGTTCCGGCTTCTCGCTGTAAAAGGCCCCGCTATCGTAATCGATATACTTCGCGGCGCCCTGCGCGGCGGCCGCAGCGCTCTCGGCCTGCCGCGCACAAGTGGGCGCCTCGTCCTTTTGGGGCGCGGCATTCTGTTCAGGGGCGGACTTTTCAGCCTTCGGCGGATTGTATTTGAACTTCGCGCCGCCCATATCTATTCTGATCTTGCGCTGCTGAAGGTATTCGCGCGCGGCTGGGGAAAGGATTTTCCCCTCCGGGACCCTGTAAGAATCCGGCTGTGACGCGCGCAGCTCGTCACGCAGTATCGCCTCTGTGATAACCTTCAAAGAGCTTTCCCCCCTTTCGGGTAAAACGGATACCGTTATTTTTCAAGCTTCGGCAGGATGAACTCGACTTCCTCGTGCGGACGCGGAATGACGTGCACGGAGATCAGCTCCCCTACGCGCTCCGCCGCGGCCGCGCCGGCGTCCGTCGCAGCCTTCACCGCGCCGACGTCGCCTCTGACCATCGTCGTAACGAGCCCCCCGCCTACGTGAACCTTGCCTATAAGCGTGACGTTGGCGGCCTTCACCATCGCGTCCGACGCTTCTATCGACGCCACGAGTCCCTTTGTCTCTATCATTCCCAATGCCTGATAATTCGATGCCATGTTTTACGGCCTCCTTCTTGCTTATTAATCTTTGCTGAGAGTCGGCAGGATGAACTCGACTTCCTCGTGCGGACGCGGAATGACGTGCACGGAGATCAGCTCCCCTACGCGCTCCGCCGCGGCCGCACCGGCGTCCGTCGCAGCCTTCACCGCGCCGACGTCGCCTCTGACCATCGTCGTGACGAGCCCCCCGCCTACGTGAACCTTGCCTATAAGCGTGACGTTGGCGGCCTTCACCATCGCGTCCGACGCCTCTATCGACGCCACGAGCCCCTTTGTCTCTATCATTCCCAATGCCTGCTGGTTCGCCATAAAGAACCCTCCTTTTGATGTTTAAGCTTCGTTAAGCTTTTTGATTATCATTCTGACGATCTCTTCGACGTCTACCTTGCTCATATCGGCGTTTTCCGCGTATGAACAGATACCGTGTTCGCACTGCGGCGCCGCGTCGCGTATGGCTTCGATCTCGAGATTCCCCTTGGCGATATAGCGCTTGTTGATGAGATTCATCGGCCCGACGTTGTCGGACGTAGCGCTGCCTCCCGCAGCGCCGCAGCCAAGAGTAAGAGACGGCATGAGCCCGGTGGAAGCCCCTATGCCGCCGAGCGAGCTCGGCGTGTTGATCACTATCCTCGACGCTGGGACCCTGGCGGCAAAATATTCCACCATTTTGGGGTCCTTCGTGTGTATCGAGAAGGTATGTCCCGTCCCCTCATAACGGAGGATTTCGCACGAACGCTCGCAGACCTTGACATAGTCCTCCGCCGTGAAAAAGGCGAGGATGGGCGCCAGTTTTTCGTTTGAGTAGGGATGTCCGCGTCCGATGCCCGTCTCTTTCGCTACAAGTACCCTTGTTTCCGCCGGCACGTTTTTCAAGCCGGCCAGCTCGGCTATGACCTTTACGCTCTTGCCGACTATCTGCGGGTTCATGGTGCCGTCGCCGCGCAGGATGAAGCGGCCAAGCTGTTCGCGCTCCTCGTCGTTCAGGAAGTACGCGCCCTGCCTTTTCATCTCCGCCTCGACGGCGGGAGCCATATCGTCGTCACAGATGACGGACTGTTCCGACGCGCATATGGTGCCGTTGTCGAAGGTCTTCGAATCCATGATGCGCTTGACGGCGAGCGCTATATCGGCCGTCTTTTCGATGTACGCCGGCCCGTTCCCCGGCCCCACGCCTATAGCGGGAGTCCCCGAGGAATAGGCGGCGCGTACCATTGCAGAACCGCCCGTCGCCAAGATCATCGCCGTGTCGGGATGATGCATCAGGACGTCGGTCGCCTGAAGCGTCGGTATGGAGATGCAGCTCACGAGGTCCTCATTGCCGCCGGCCTCCGCTATAGCCTGACGAATCACCTTGACGCTCTCCTGGATGCAGCGCTTGGCCTGAGGATGCGGCGAAAAGACTATCGCGTTGCCGGCCTTGACGGCTATCTCCGCTTTGTAAAACGCCGTGGAAGTCGGGTTTGTCGACGGCACGAGCCCCGCCACCACTCCCATGGGAACGGCTATGACCGTCACGCCGAGCCCCTCGTCCTCCTCAAGCACGCCGACGGTCTTCATATCCTTGATATACTCATAGACGCCGCGGCTGGCAAAGACATTCTTTATCGTCTTGTCGGCCGGGACGCCGAAGCCGGTATCTTCCCACGCCATCCTGCCCAGGCGTTCCGCGTTGCGGACGCCGGCGTCGGCGATCGATTTGACGATTCTGTCTACATAGGCCTGATCATGGCCTGAAAGTTCCGTCTGTGCGACCTTGGCCGCGCTCACAAGCTCACGAACTTCCTGAACCGACAGAAGATCCTTATCGTACAGCTGCATGGATTATTCCTCCTGTCTTCTTTGTTCCATTATGGCTTTAACCAGCTCGTCCCTGCCGGCTTTACGTATCTCCCTGGACGTCATGCCCTTCACTCCGATGGACGAAGCCAGCTTTCTGAGCCCGGTCAAGGACATATTATTCAATTCTGCGGCAGCGGCCTTTTCCTCCTCCGCCCGCCAGCCGTCAGATTCCCCCGTGGCCGGTATTTCGCCTTCCGCACCTTTTTGCCCTTCGACGTCTTCAACTTTCGCAGCGCCGACATCGGCCGCCTCTGGCGCTTCCGTATCCTCCGCCTCGCGCGTCTCCGCGACGGGACGGCCTTTCGGGAGCTCTTTATCCGCCTCGGCGTCGGCAGGGGGGGCGTCCTCTTCCGCGCACGGCCCGGCCTTCTGGGTCTGGTCGCGCACGGCCGCGCATATCCCGCTTCCTGAGCCGGCGCCCTCTCCCGCCGCAAGCAGCGAATAGACCGACTCATCGGGACGCGGGATGACGTGCACGGATACGATCTTGCCGACACGCTCCGCCGCAGCGGCCGCCGAATCTATTGCCGCCTTGACGGCGCCGACGTCGCCAGAAACAAACACGGAAACGAGCCCGCCGGTAACGAGAGAAACCTTGCAGGTATGAACATTGGCGGCTTTGAGCGCCGTATCGAGCGCCTCAACTGCCGCAAGATATCCCTCTACCTCGATCATACCCAACGCTTTCATCTGGTTCCTCCTTTCAGGTCAGAGCTGTTCAACGGACGTATCGCCTTTAATATTTGGGGTTGTCCGCTACTGACTCGACCGCCGCGGCAAAGGCCTCGCAGGCGGACTTGCAGGCCGACTGCGTGCCGGTGAGCAGGGCTCCGCCGAAGTTCGTCTCCGACGGCGGCGCGTAAAGGACCGCGCAGGTGACGTCGGCCGCTTTCAGGGCGGCGTCCACACCGTAGATCGCTTCGAGCGGCGGGGCTATGAGATAAGCGAGCGCGTCGCCTTCGGGTATCCCTGCGCCGGCCGAAAGGTATGAGCCTGTGCGCGAAATGCAGTGCGCGTAATAGACTATGCTGTCATCTTCGTTGGCTGATACGAAATGCGCCACATTCTCGATCATGTCAACGGCCGCGGCCAGCCCGCTCTTGACCTCCGCCGGGTTGGGGCCGGCCAGTATCCCGATTATCTCGCCGGCCAGCTTCGTGTTCGCGTTGGCGGCGCCGCCGTAGAAACTCTTTGCGTATACGACCTTTACGTCCGCCGCTTTCGTCGCTTCGTCGAGCGCCGTGTAGGTCACGTCGTCGCAGTCCGCGGTGATCAGCGCCAACGACTTCTGGTCGGGCGTAAGTTCAAGCTGCTTCGCAAGATCAGGGTCTACGCTCGGAATGATCCTCGTGGCGAGGACCGTCGCTTTTACTGGATCTCTCTTCATAAAACTTCCTCCTGTCCTGATTACAGTTTAAGGTCTGTTCCGCTGGCCTTCTTTTCCAGCATGATCTTTATTATGTCCGCTATATGGGCGCCCGCTTCGACAGGACCGGTGCCGGCCTTGTGGATGTTTGAAAAAACGGTGCGGCGGGCCTCCGGCATCCCAACCGTGCCTTTGTACGTTATATATGCCGACATCGACTCCGCCGTGATAAGCCCGGGGCGTTCGCCTATAAGTACGCAGGTTACAGTGGCCCCTAATATCTCCGTGACCTCGTCCATGGCGCCGACGCGTCCGTACTCCATGAAGAAGGGCGTCCCCACCTCTATGTTCTGGTTCTGAAGCCCCTGCGTGATCGCCGGCAGCACGTCCGCCACATTCGCCGCCACCGCCGCCGAACTTAGGCCGTCGGCAACATATATCTGGACGGCCGGGTTCTTTTTGCATTTTTCCTTTATCGTCTTGACCGCTTCGTCGTTGAGTTTTTTGCCGAGATCCGGACGCGTGAGAAATTCATCTTTGCTCGAGCACTGCGTTTGGACCGTGAAAAACCCCATCTTTTCAATAAACGCGCGATCCACGTCTGAGAAGACCGCGTCCTGCGCGGCGGAATGGGCGGCGCGGAATTCGAGCACCGGCAGCGTTTTGTATCTGGCCCCGGCCTTGCCGATACCCAGACGGCACGGCGCGTTATACTTGAGTTCAGCGTACTCTTCCTTGTGCTGCGGGTTTTCCACAAGATACTGCGTCCTTATATCGATCGCAGTCACGTCGGGCAGATAACCTTCGTCGGCGGCGCAGCATTCCGTCATCTCCGGTACGTTTTTTTTGGGCATGTCCTCTGCCGTCATGCCGGAGATGTTCATCTCTTTGAAGACCTGTTCTATTATCGATCTCAATTCTTTTTCTTCGATCATCGCCTGGTCCCTCCTCTGCTATCGCTATCTGCTCAGGAATACGGAAGCGTCTCCAGCCAGCGGAGTCAGCTTTCCATTCTCGGAGAAGCCCATCTTTTCGAGCCACTCGTCAAATTCTTTTATCGGGCGCAGACCAAAGACCTCGCGCAGCGAAGCGGCCTCGTGGAAGCCCGTGCACTGGTACATGAGCATGCAGTCGTCTCCCTGGGGGACGCCCATGACATAGTTGCAGCCGGCCGCGACAAGAAGCGTGGCCAGATTTTCAATGTCGTTCTGGTCGGCCTTCATATGGTTCGTGTAGCAAGCATCGCAGCCCATTGGGATTCCCGTCAGTTTACCCATAAAATGGTCTTCAAGTCCGGCTCGGATAACCTGCTTTGAGTCGTACAGATATTCCGGGCCGATGAATCCGACTACCGTGTTGACCAAATAGGGTTGGTAACGCTTCGCAAATCCATAGCAGCGCGCCTCCATCGTAAGCTGGTCCCATCCGTTATGCGCGTCCGACGAAAGCTCTGAGCCCTGCCCCGTCTCGAAGTACATGACATTGGGGCCGGTACTGCTGCTGCGGTGCAGCATCATATCCCTGCCCTCGTCGAGCATCTGGGAGGTAAGCCCGAAGGCTTCGTTTCCCTTTTGGGAGCCGGCTACGGACTGGAACATGAGCCCTATCGGAGCGTTGAATTTCTTAATCGCCTCCGTCTGAGTGGTAACGTGCGCCAAAACGCAGACCTGCGTCGGCACCTCCCATTTGTTTCTGAAATCTTCCAGCATATGCAGGATGCGCGCCACGCTCTCGACCGAATCGTCGACCGGGTTGACGCCGATGACCGCGTCCCCGCAACCGAGGCTCAGCCCTTCCATCGTCGAGGCGATGATCCCCTTGGGGTCGTCGGTCGTGTGATTCGGCTGCAGACGCGAGGAGAATGTGCCTGGCAGCCCTATCGTGGTGTTGCAGTGAGCAGAGACCCTGATCTTCTTCGCAGCGTAGACAAGGTCAAGATTGCTCATCAGCTTGCAGACGGCCGCCACCATTTCGCTCGTGATCCCTCTCGAAGCGTGTCTGATCATCCGCGGCGTCGTCGTCTCGCTCAGTATCCATTCTCTGAACTCGGAGACCGTCATGTTCTTGATGCCGTCATAAATCGTCTCGTTGACGGCGTCCTGAATGATTCTGGTCACTTCGTCTTCTTCGTACGGTACGGCCGGCGTGTTGCGTAGTTCTTCCAGAGTAACCTCCGACAGAACGACCTTGGCGGCGACTCTTTCTTCCGCCGATTCCGCGGCGATGCCGGCAAGCCTGTCGCCGGACTTCTCTTCATTCGCCTTGGCCATTACCTCGCGGAGAGATTTGAATTCGTAGTCATGGCCAAAAAGCCTGGTTTTTAATTTCATATCGATCTCTCACCTCTCTGATTGATCATCATCCTTCACGGCTAAGAGTTGAATATCAACGTCTTGACCACTACCGGCAGCACGTGCCCGTTACATACCGGCTCTCCAATGTCGATATAGTCTCCGTTCAGCGTCTTGATACCGTCGATGCATATCACCGGCTTGGCGTTGCGCAGCTTAAAATTCAGCGCATGTCCCAAGGCCTTGCCGATGTCCTTTTCAATCACGATTATCAAAGGCAGCCGACTCTTTATCACCTCCTCCGCTCCGCGGATCACGGCGTCCGCCAGGCTCTGTACCTCTTCAAACGAACTGTAGTCGCGTCCCGCGAACGATATGGCTATTTGTTCCAATTTGCCGTCGGACATATGAAAAGGTATTTGAGAGCGAATAGAAGAGACTATGCCCTCCACGTTCTTTTCATCCTCTTTGGCAACGTTAAGTATGGGGATGTTTTTGATAGGGAGATACCCCTCGGCAAAGGAGATCGTGCTCCCGCTTATCTCCGTGGTGTGTATCCCAGCTCCGACTACGGTGGCCCTTATCGTCTCTTCCGGCGTCACGAACTCCACCGCTTTGAAGCTCGCGCTGTTTGATATCGCCCTGCCCAGCAGCACGCCGATATCGCCGTACATAAATATCTCTTCATCCGCAACGGCGTTGTATATACAGTCGGCCACGCCGCCGGAAAATGTAACGGCCGCCGGTTTCGGTACAGAAGCGAGACCCTTCCCGTCATTGGTATATATTTTCCTCAACGACGGCCCTTTGGGAGCGAGCCCTATCGACTGCGCCACGATTTCAGCCATGAGCTCCGCCACGCGCTGCAAAAGGGAAAGCTCCGCCGGCATCCCCACCTCGAGGGCGATGCCGTTTTCGGCCGCAAGGTCCTTTATCTTGTAAAAAACGTAGCTGATTCTGCCCTCGTCGACCTTTATCAAACGCCCGCCGATATCGAGGCAGGTGACGCCAAGCAGCCTCCCCTTTTCATAAACCGCTATATTGGTGGTCCCTCCGCCTACATCCAGGTTCGCTATCACACAACGCCTTTCCTCCGACAGCTTGTCTGTTCCCGCGCCGCGCGCGGAGAGGACGGATTCCAGGTCCGGGCCGGCCGTCGCCACGACAAAATCTCCGGCGCTGTCCGAGAGGGCTTGGAGCACCGTGTTCGCATTTTGTTTACGTGCCGTTTCTCCCGTGATTATTACGGCGCCGCTGTCTACGTCCGCCGGGGTCATACCCGCCTTTCTATATTCTCCTTCGACGATGTCTTTTATGGCGCCGGCGTCTATCTCGGTCGGAGACAGAAGCGGCGTGCAGTATATATCGCTGCGGTACACGACCTGCTTGTCCACGATATCCACCCTGGGGGCCATATAGCTCCCCGCCCTGTTCTCAACCGTGATACGGCTGAAAATCAGCTGCGTGGTGGATGTCCCGATATCGATCCCCACGCTGTTGATGATTTCGCCGCGCTCTCCCGCCCTGTCGCTCATTTACGCTCCTCCTAAAAAAGGCAGCTCCGCCGAAGAGATGGGTAACCCCATCCCTCGGCGAAGCTGCCTCGCTTCGCTCTTCCGCAGCCGCACTGCCCCGTGCGGTTACGATATGTTATGAATTGCCTTCGATGCTGAAGTTTTTAAATTCAAACGTCGCGCATGTACCCCGAGACGTGGATACTATGGAAAAGCTGCCGTCCAGCTTATCCTTCACCAACGCGTTGACTATGCTCAACCCCAGCGTATTTCCGGGGGCCTTCTTCATGTTGAAGCCTCTGCCGTTGTCCTCCACCGTTATCGAAGAATAAAGCGAGCCGTGGGTTATCGAAATACGCACTATGCCCTTTTGCCTTTTCCCCAGAAACGCGTGCTCCAAAGAGTTCTGCAGCAGTTCGTTCACTACGAGGGCTATCGATGTCGAGGTATCCGCGTCTACCTGAAAATCATCGCCCTCCACCTGTACTTCCACGACGTTATCGGTATAGATATTTGAAAAATAACGCAGCGTGTTGTTCTTTATATTCAGTATGACCTCGCGGATATTCACGCTGTCTATGCCTACCTGAGACAAAAGCTCGTGCGTGACGGCGATCGACAGTATCCTGCTCATACTCTCCTGCAGCACCTTCTGCGTCTCCATATCACGCGCCCTCCGACATTGGAGGCGCAGCAGGCTGGCTATAGTCTGAAGGTTGTTTTTGACCCTGTGGTGCATCTCCTGTATGGCCACAGACTTGAGTATCAACTCCTTCTCGCGTTCCTTTTTGTCAGTTATGTCCCTGATTATAAGAGCAAACCCCATTCCTTTTGAATCGAGGTCTATACGTCTGATCGCGAGGAAACTATGCGCCAGCTCAACTTCGACCTCGGAGAAGCCCGCGACGTCGTCCACCCCCCGCGGTTCGGGAAAATATATCTGTAAAATATTCTGATAGGACTGTCCCAGAATATCGTAAACATATCCCAGCCTTTTATAAAGTTCTCTGGCGAGCGAATTGCAATAAGAGACATAGCCGTCCTTGTCAACTATTATAAGGGCCTCGTCGATGCACTCCGTCAGCCAGCTGCTGTCATCGGCCGTCATATGCGCTATCGCGTTGGCTATGCGCTTATAACTCTGCTGCGAGAAATGTATCCTCTCGCTCTGCACGCGCTCCTCGTCCGCTCGCTTCTCGCGAATCAAGACCCCTATGACGCGGCCGGCGCCGTTGCGTATGGGCTCCACGGTCTGGATGACGTGCGTATTCTCCTGAGTAATGGCCTTCATCTGCTTCGTGGCTACGCCGAGCCTGAAAGTACGCGCCACAGCCGGTTCGTTATGCTTCTTGGCGAGCAGGCCGACGACCGACTTCTTGTAGGACGATGGCACATAATCTGGCTTTGCCTCCGCGACGACGATGGCATCCTCGCTCCACAGCGGGCAATCGATAAAAATATCCGCGTCCTCAAGGTTCGCCAGCGGCTTCAGGATGGCCGACATACCCTCTATCGTAGCTATATCCTCGTCGGTCAGGTCGGTATACTGCCGGCACAGATCTTTTACCACGCTCATGCCGTTATCGCGCCATAGCCTTCGATTGGAGGATTATATCCGCTATCTGCCTCATAGAGACGCCCTTTTGCAGGCTTAAATTTCTGATATAAATATACGCCTCCTCTTCCGTCATACCCTTTTCCCTCATCACGCGCCCCTTGGCGCGCTCGATGACGCCGCGGTTCTCCAGCCTGCTTGAGACCCTCTGGATATCTTTACGCAGCCGTTTTATCTCACGTCCTTTGGAGAGCATGACCTCCATACTCGGTATCAGCGACTTTTCGTCAATAGGCTTCACAAGATAGCCGTTCACGCCTATTTTTTTAGCTTCGTCGATAAACTCCATCTCCCTATAGGCCGTGAGAAGGATTATCGCATCGGTCAAGTCTTCCTGAACTATCATCTTTGCGGCGGACAATCCATCCAGCAGCGGCATCTTTATGTCCATCAACACAATGTCCGGCTGATACTTTCTGCAGGCCTCCAGCGCGTCGAAGCCGTCTCCCGCCTCGGCTACTACTTCGTACCCGGAGTCGAGCAGGAGTTCTCTCAAATCCATCCGCGTTATCGGTTCATCGTCAGCAATAACAACTGTTAGTTTTTCTGTCTTCATCGACATCACCCTCTTTGGGACATACAGCTTGTATGAAATCATCCAAACCCTCACCGCTGACTGCGCTAACGGCAAAGATTTCCTCAGCGCCGGCCAGACTCAAATATCTTTTCGCCCTCTCGACCGCCTTCGCGTCCGCCAGATCGATCTTCGTCACGATCCCCACCACCGGCTTGCCGGCGAAAAGCGAGGAATACAGAGGCGGGAAATCGCTCCCATCGACCATGGGATCCTGCACGAGTACGATGACATCCACATCGGCAGAAGCTACGGCCAGCGCGCCGCGGTACGACATCCTCTCAAGGTATTCTCCCGGAGTATCCACTATAAAATCATCTACTATGTTCAGCGTCTGCGTTTTACAATACGCGATCGCCCGTTCCGTTATGCGCTGACATAGCGTCGTCTTGCCGCACATGGTACGTCCTATTAAAATTATACGCCTCCTACGCTTCGAATTCTCTCCGCTCCTCTGTCGACCCACGATATTTCACCTATGTTTTTGTCATAGCGGTAGAAGAGAAGCCCATATTCGTACACAGTACATTCATGACGTCATGCATCGCGGCCTCCACAGCGGCTACATCGCCGGTTATAAGTAGGGAGCCGTTAAATCTGTCTATAAAACCGATGCTGACGTCCGCCGCTTTCGATGCCACATCCGCCGCTATCATTGCCGCTTCGCTCGGCGTTATGGTGAAAATCCCGATAGCGCCCTCGCTCTCGAAAAGCCCCAGTTTTGCATAAAGGGACTGACAGGGGTTCGCTATAACATGTGCAAGAGTTACCTGCTTGCCAGGAACGAATTCCTGAATGATCCTTGTTTTTGCAGAAATCTCATCCATATTTTACACCAGATACCTTCCGCAGAAAGCACCGCGATAGATATGGAGTATATCTTCCCTTTTGCTGTCGGTCGGGTTGGACGCGCGGCAGGCATCCTCCATCGCGGCATCCGCCAGCCTGCCCAGCTTCGCTTCGAATTCATCTCTGCCAATGCCAGCCGCTCCGATGGAGGTCGGTATATTTATCTTGCCTATAAGGCTGCGTATGCTTCTGATAACGCTGAGCGCCGCCGGGCGCAGCGCCGACGTATCCAAGTCAAGGAAGGAGGCTATTTGCGCATAACGCTCGGCGGCCGGCGTCAACTTCGTGGTGCAGCCGGCATTGAACATCATAACATAAGGAAGGAGGATGCCGTTGGCGCGTCCGTGGGGGATGTGAAAGACCGCGCCCAACGCATGGGCCATAGCGTGATTCAGCCCCAATCCGGCGTTGCTGAACGCAACTCCGGCCATACAGGAGGCGTTATGCATAGCCTGACGCGCGTCGTAATCGTCAGGCTTTAAATAAACGGTATGAAGGTTGCTGCAGACAAGTTTTATCGCCTTCTCCGCCATCGCGTCGGAGAAATCTGTGTGTCCCTTGGAAACAAAAGCCTCTACGGCGTGAGTGAGCACGTCGATTCCGGTATCTGCGGTAACTGAAGGAGGAACCGACATCACCAGCGACGCGTCGAGTATCGCGGCGTCGGGGAGAAGAAGATCGCTCGTGAGAGGATATTTAACCATTTTCTCAGCGTCGGTGATGACGGAATAGTTGCTCACCTCGGAGCCGGTGCCGCTTGTGGTGGGTATTATCGCCAAAAAGCAGTCGCCGATGCGTTCTTTCCCAAAGAAGCGTATAGCCTTTGCGACATCTATCACAGAGCCTCCGCCGAACGCCACTATACAGTCTGGGCGGAACGACGCCGCCTCTTTAACTCCGGCGGCGATGATATGAGTGTCGGGATCCGGCTTCACCCCGGAGAAGATCAGGGAGTCTCCGCCGACTTCGTCGACGGCCTCGGTAATATAACGCACTTTTTTACTTGCGCGCATAAACTCGTCCGTTACGATAAAGAACCTCTTTAGGCCGTTAAGCACAGCCACAAGGGTACCCGGCCCCATATAAATCTTCGGTCCAAGATTAAAAACGCCCATCTTTACTCCTCATAAAGGCAAAAAAACAAAAAAGCGCCCTTGCCTAAAAGCAAGAACGCTACATCACATCCGCACAAATGTCTCTGCTACGTCACAGAAACACCACTACACGGAATGATTATACTTGGTCGGTGCTTTTTGTCAAGATTTTTCTGTCGCGTGTCGTTGCGCCTGTGTCGCTGCTTCCAATTGTCGCCGTCGAGCGATGACGTCAGCGCATAAATGTTATGAGAAATATCGCGCGCGCAAAAAAGATAACGGCGGAGCGATGAAGCGGCTATGCCGTTCAAACGGTATTTTATATGCCTTACGCAAACTATAGAAGCATCATGCGGTTACCACAGAGCGTTCTTCGTTAGCCTTGCCAAGAACATCCTTCGCGTCGTAAAAACTATAGGTACGACCGTAGAGTTTTGTTTTTAGAATCATATGCTTACATTCCAAAGATTTTTGGCAATATAAGTTTCGGCAGTGTTAGAGAGAGTGCAGGCCAGTATGTAGTGACTACCAACGTCGGTACGTAAGCAAAAATAATAAGTATCATGATAGGAGTGAGCATTTTATTTATCTTTGCGCTACATATCCGTCCGCTCAAGTAAAGCATCGGCGCCGTAGGCGGCGTGATGTTGCCCATACCCAGATTGACCCCGAGAATCGCGGCAAAATGTACCGGATGCACGCCAAGAGCCGTTACGATCGGAAGCAATATCGGCGTACAGAGTAATATTCCGCTGACGTCGTCCATGAGCATCCCTATGATGATCATGAATATATTTACCAAAAGGAGTATCAACGCTTTATTATCCGTAAGACCCAGCAGCGCATCGGCAATACTTTGCGGAACGTCTTCCATAACAAGCAGTCGACTCATTATCATAACCATAAAGAACATGACCATAATGACGCCTGTCGTGCAGGAAGTATCCACTACTGTTTCACGTAAGTTGCTGTAAGTTAGCCCTTTATAGAAATAAATACCTACCGGTATAGCGTATAAGACAGAGGCCGCAGCGGCTTCGGTTGGAGTCATTATGCCGCCGTATATGCTGCCGAGAATAATTACCGGCATTATAAGAGCAGGTATTCCAAACTTGAAGTTCTTGACGGAATTTCGCACCCACATATCAGCTGTCTGCTTCGGCGCAACCTTAATATTCATTCTTCTAACTATTACGGCATTCGTAATACAAAGCAGAATAGTAAGAAGTATCCCAGGTCCCACAGTAGCAAGGAAACATGCCAACACTGACTGATTGCTGGACCACGCATAGAGTATTTGAGCAGAGCTGGGAGGAATGAGAAGGCCTAGCGGGCAGGCTGCGGCAAGAAGAGAGGCCGTGTAACCCTTGTCATATCCCGCAGCCGTCATACGCGGCTCCATCATAGAGCCTATACAGGACAACGTCGCGGAAGCTGAACCAGAGATAGAGCCGAATATTGCACACGCAACAACGGATATCATGCCAAGGCTGCTTCTCATATGGCCGGTAAATGTTTCAACGACACCGATAAGCGCGGTTCCTATTTTGCTTTTTTCCATAATGCCCCCAGCCAGTATGAAGAGTGGAATAGCTAACAGTACTACGGAATTCAGCTGATTATAGCCGGCAGAAAGAAGAAAGTCAGTCTGGTAATCAAGAGAGAATGCAAGCCATATGAATGTGGTGGCAAATGAGAATGGTATCGGCATACCTATGACAAGGCATAAAACAAGTATTCCAATTCCTATCACTACAAATTCCATGATTTTTACCTCCGTCTACCTTGCGTCATTCCACTGTTTTCAGTGCTTCAAGCTCAGCCTTGGTCGGGATTCTGCATTCTGGGTCTCTGTCCCTGAAATTTTGCGAAATGTAATCGCCGTCATTCGGGGTTGAGAAATATCCATACCTCAATAAACTCCGGAAATTGACGATAAGGTAATAAACGTGATAGAAAAGCATCAAAGCAAGCCCAATGAATATAGCCGACCTCGGTATAAGAATCGGTATCTTAAGCGCCGTCGTCAAAGGATTTTTCTCCCAAGCCCACAGCATGAACTGGCAAGCCCAAACCATCAGCACAACGTTTACAAGCACCGTGAATATCTGAGCGACGAGGTTCAGCATATCTTTATAGTGCATGTTCTTTATATACATATTAAGCAGGTCGGCTTTTATATGGCTGTTTTCATAGCTGCCATACGCCGCTCCCATAAAGTAAAGCCAGAAGGCAAAAACTAGTATGATCTCATCTGAACCGTAAAAATTACTCTTTAAAATGTACCTCATAACAACTGCCACGAGTATGCAGCCCGTAGTGGCTGCACTGCATATCACCATGGCGATTCTCATTATTTTAACAATGGACCTCCAGAATATAGTGTCTTGCAAAGAATGGGGTATCCCCATAATCTCCACCTCTTAAAATAGTGTAAACAGGGCGCGCTGTGCTGCTATACCAGACGCGCGCGCCCTTACCTGTTAGGGAGTTTTCTATTTCACTGAATTAACGAGCTGCGTCATGGTATCTTTGCCAATATTCTTTGTAAGTTTAGGCCATGTTTCAGCTTTCACCTGGCTTGCGTATGCAGCAAGTTGTTTGTCGTTCAGCCTAATTATCTCTACGCCATACTTCCTGAGTCCCTCCATGGCCTCGGCGTCAAGCTGTCCGGCAACTTTATAACTGTTAAGCGCTTCTTTCATAAATGCGTCTTCAACGACTTTTTTATTTGCCGGCGAGAGCGCGTCAAATGACTTCTGACTCATTAGGAACCCTATGTTTTCAGCAAATATGTTATAAGTGATGTAATATTTGATGATATCTCTGAAGTCGGAGTATGCAAGCTGCGGCGTTAGACCTATAGCTCCGTCGACGACTCCGGTCTGAAGAGCGCTATAAAGGTCGGCATATGGGATCGTCGTAGCATTAAAGCCCATGTCCTCAAGCACAAGATTGTAGACTTCGATCGCCGGAGCGCGGACGCGCAGACCCTTCGCAGCTTTTGGATCTTCGTACTTTGGCGGCATCTTTGTAAACACAATGCCGATAAGCCCTTCAACGTACATTCCAAGCAGCTTCACGTTCTGTTTTGCATGAACGGCTCCGTAATTTTTGAAGAAATACGACTGCGGACCGAAAACCTTTGGAAGATCTTTATAATCCTTTGCAAGGTACGGGATGAAATTCATCTCAAGCTTCGGATTGAATTCGCTTGGAATAGGAATAAGCGCCATATCAACAGCGCCCTTCATCAGATCTTCGTATGTCACGGTGTAGTCGCCGAGTTGACTCGACGGATATATCTTGATTTTAACTTCACCATTTGTTTTTGCCTCAACCTCCTTAACTATGCGCTGAAGGGCAGCATACCCCGGATGTTGAGTGTTGTAGTGCGTGGCAAGGCGATATGTCTTTGCGCTTCCTACCGCCGGCGTCAGGCACACGCTGCAGACAGCTATGAACATAACAGCCGATATAAACTGTATCGCTCTCTTCATTGTCGTCGTACCTCCTGTTGTTTTTTAATTCGTGGTAAATATGGGACGGTTAGCCTTTGTTGCCAGTACGCACGTATTTGACGAGCTGATCTTTCGTCATGCCAGCGATGCCCATCATTTCAGCCGTAAGCCCCTCTGTGCGCCAATCTGTTTCATGGATGACGTTATAGATGTCTATGCAGGAATTCGTCATAGGCATCGGGACGCCTAAAATTTTCGCTACCTCCGTCCACGGAACAAGACCGAATGGAGCGTCTTCTGTAAGATAACGGTCAAAAATACTATTCGGTCCTTCAATCGGCGTCAGAGAAATCGCGCCGTGCCCGGCGGCGTATAGCTGCTTCCATGTGAAACCGTCGGGCATTCCGCTGAAATCCTCCATCGGGCGTAGATGATAGCCCAGCGCCTTGCCCACCGCCTTGCGTTCCTGATCAAGTACGATGTTGAGTTTACAAGCAGAAGGAGTCCAGCCGTGTTCGTAGACGTAGAAATCAAACAGCGGGTGCTCTATCGATGTGACGGAAAGGAGACACGGCCCCGTATGCCACGCCGGGTTTACAATCGAAAGGCCGCATTCGAGGACATCATGGTACACTTTTTCAAACGGAAACAGATCTTCCCTCATCTGGTCTATAAGTTTTTCTCCGGCGATTGCGGGCAGGAACGCGATATTGACGGTGTTTCTGCCGTAGATATCAACTTTGCCGGGGGCGACGATACGCGTGTCGTAAGGCAGGTTGTTGACGTCGGCAAGCACTGGACAGTCCGCCTCCCCGAATACCCTGCGAAGCTGAAGGGCCGCGAAAGCACCCGGGAACGTGACGACTACCTGATTTTTATTTACTTTGCCTTTAAGCAGCTCAGCATAGCCCTCGTGTGCGAACGCAGGAGTGATAATGCAGATATAATCCACGCCCTCAATAGCCTTGTCGATGTCGTCGGTTACCATATTGAGCTTTATGGAACCTTTCATTTCACCCATGCACTCGATCGTCTCAGTGTCGAATACCTTCTGCATCTTAGTCTTGAACTGGGGCATCTCATAAAGATTCACAGTATGCCCCTTTAACGTGAAATCCGCCGCCATCGTGTGCGCGCCGTTGCCGCCGCCAAGAATTGCTATTTTCTTGTTTGACATAAAACAAAAGCCTCCATCCAATATTCAAATAATTATTGCTATGCTTTCAGCCTTCCAGATAGAAAAGCGACATAACAAAACAACAGCCGTTAATAATTTTCTCTCCCCCCCCAACTCGCTAAAAGTTACACAAAAACATATAGCGGCGGCAATCTCTACGCCTAAAAATTGTTCAGTAATTACCGCTATTTTTTTAAAAAAATTGCCTAATCTTCGCCTCTACGAAACAGTATATCAATTAATTTCAGATTTTCTATGGTACGCAAGACAGAAATAAAAAAACAAACATCCTCTTTTATTCGTATATTTGACCAAATAGGTTTATGATTATATACTTCCTAAAAATCTAAACGACGCTAAGATAGAGGCGGTTTGCTATGGTGAATAATATGCCCATGCTCCAGAATATTCTTAGAAGCTACGCGCAGACAATAGTGAACAATGTACAGGCGATTATCAACTATGATATCTTGATAACAGATAAATCGGGCATAGTCATCGCCGCAAGCGACAGACAGCGCCTTGGCTCGCTCCACTCGCACTCTCTGATAGTAATCAAAAGAGGTCTGCCAGAATCTATGAACGAGGCGGAAGCTAAAAAACACGGCATCAAGCAAGGCGTATGCATACCAATCAAGGTTGAAGACGAGATCATCGGAACTGCCGGCATAACTGGGATACCCGAGGTTGTCGTCGGGCTCGGCCGCTTTGTTCAAAAGGAAATAGAGTTGTTCGTCCGCGAGAAAGCACTTCAAGATTACTCCTACCTCAGAGAAAGCGCTATTTCAAGTTTGGTCGGGCAAATACTTGCATTTGACCAAAGGGACGACAACGAAGCGGCAATATTTTCACAAGCGGACGAACTCGGCTACAACCTAAACGGGCAAAAGTCCGCTATCGTAGTCGACATAATTGAGTTTGAAAAAATCGTCGGCAGTTTCAGATCTGAGCGGCACAATATGGGTTCGGCGGAACTTAACATCCAGATATTCAAAAACTCAATTCTACGTATGCTGAGAAACAACTTCAACGGGGCCAAAAACATCATAACTAATATAACGTCAGATAAGTTTCTTATACTCATGAACACCGAGAAACTTTCGGGAGCAGGACTCCGAAGCGCAATATCTCTGGGCGTCGAACGTACTGCGGAAAATATAAAAAACATGCATATCGCAGCCGTTTTCGGCGTAGGCTATTCCATCGACAATATACCGGAGATAAAAGATTCTGTGGACAGCGCGTGGAACGCTCTCAAAATAGGCAAGCTCGCATACCCCGGTGAAAACGTCTATTACATCGCAGACTTCGCACTTGAAAACCTGCTGTTTTCGCTAAAGTGGGCACAGGTAAGACATTACCTAAAAAAAACACTGTCCGGCCTTTACGAATCACCGGATTGGACGGAGGACCTCGACAAAACCCTGCATGAATGGCTCAAAACACCATTCATGCAGGGCGCGGTATCAAGCAGGCTGGCCATTCACAGGAACAGCCTCTATTACAGGCTGGAGAGAATAAAACAAATTGGCGGCTTAGATCTCCATAATAACAACGACGTGTTCGCTCTCAAGATAGCCCTCATATTAAAAAGTTTTTTCTCCAAAGAATTTAACGAGACTCTGGACAAACATCAGCTTGAGAAAGGCAAAACATAAATTTTTCAAGGCGCAAAAAGAAACAGCCTCTTTCAGGCGGAGGCCAGCAGCGTGGCCATCACCAAGGCACCGTCCAAGCTGATATACCCGCTTTTATCAGCAGGGGGCAAAAAGATCCACGAAGGAGCTACGCTCATTGCCTCTGTTCCATTAAAAAGGCCCGGACATTTGCCTGAGCTGCTTTAATTTGAGAACGGGATCTCGGAACCGTAGTTCTGTTTGAGATATTCGCGTTTGTCGTCGCTTGCCGGGGGCCCGCGACGAGCGTGTTCTCGAAGCGAAATATAACTGGATATTTTTCTTGCCGGTATATTCTCCCAACGGAGCGTCTATGTCCTGATTTTCGTTGCCGGCCACTATACAGACGACGACCCCTGCGTCGCTCGCCGCTTTAATGGCGAGCGCGAGTAGGTTCGTCGAGAAGTTATAATCCTCCGCGTCCCACCAGTCGCCGATCTACAGGTTCGCCGCGCGAAACGTCGGGGGCATTCTTCAGCTCGGCGAGCAGCTCCTTCGCGCTTTTATTCTGCGAGCAGACAAGGATCACTAACTTGCCGTTTCACTAGGTGATTTCGGAATAGATCGAGACGAATTTCGCCCCGGAGGCAGCGATGCTGGAGTGCGTGGCGCTGAAAACGGTCTGTCTTGCCGAAGTGCCCGTCTCCAACCGTGCCATCCCCTGATCTCTCAGAACGACGAACATCTCCTCGTTTGATGTCTCAGCGGAAACGAATAAAAACAGTGCAGCGGAAAAGGCAGATAATTTTATAAAGTTTTTGCAAAATGGCGGCGCATCGGGCGTGATATTCGCATAAATATCTTCTTTCGACGGGTTACAGGAGAACAGGCAATTTCTTAATACTATTATACAAAAAAGTCCGCGACAAAACATCGCTTGAGCCCGTTTGGATGACAATACTCCGGCATGCCTCCGCCTTTCTTTCGGAGGAAGACTATTTTACTGTATGGCACTTTTTAAAATACCATTTTGAAGCTTGACAATCCACACCATATTAATTAAGGTATACTTATTAAGATTAATAAATATTTTATGCAAGAAAGTGTGCGTTAAGTATATTGGGAATTATTAAATGAGCCACAGTATGGTTTGAAAAATCGGCAAAGTGCGTTGGGCAGGCGGGTATAAAGCCGATGGATATCTAAATCATAGCAAAAAGGTCTAAAAATAACCTTAGCGAATCAGAGACAGTAAATCCACAAGAAAGAAGTGATCAACGATGTTCAATCCGACCGTCAACACAAAATTTATCGGGCTTTTCGGCAATCCGCTGGGGCAAAGCGCGGCGGCTTATCTGCACAACAGCGTCTATCAGGCGCTGGACATGGACTGCTTTTACGCGCCGTACGAAATCGAAATAGAGGACATCGAGCATGTCGTAAAGAATCTCAAGAGATTCCATTTCGGCGGCGCCTCCGTGACTATGCCCTTCAAAACCGTCGTCTACAAGTACCTGGACAGTCTTGACGAATCGTCGCGGTGTACAGAAGTTGTCAACACTATCGTCATCGACGGAGAGAGCAGGCTCATCGGGCACAACACGGACGGCTCTGGTTGTGTCAAGGCTTTTGAGACACGATGCGGCATGAATATCGCCAAGCATAAGTTCCTCATTCTCGGCGCGGGCGGCGCGGCGAGCTCAGTGGCGGCGGCTCTCGCAAAGAGCGGCGCGAAGGATATTAAGGTACTTAACATCAAAGAGGACTTCGCGCTCGCGGAGAAGCTGCAAAGCAGAATAGAGGCTTTCTATCCGGGGCGCTGCTCCGTTGATTATATGAATGACGAAACGATAAATAAGAACCTCGCCGACTACGACGTCGTCATCCATGCGACGAAGGTCGGGATGTATCCCAAATCCGATGCGGTGCTTTTCAATACTGAGTGGCTTTCGCCCGCGCACACGGTATGCGACATTGTCTATGTTCCGGCCGAGACGAAGTTGCTTGCCGAGGCGAAGGCTCGCGGCTGCACGACGCTATCTGGCCTTTGGATGAATATCAACGGCGCGATCGAGCAGATGCGCCTCTGGTTCGGCATCGAGGCGCCGGCCGATTTTATGTATCTCGCCGAGATGAATTTCCTGCGCGCACAGGGGCGGCTCAAACCATAGGAGCGGAGAAAAGGGATGAAAAAGTATCCGCTGGTACATCTTACAAGAATGTGCCAGACGCTGCCGGAGATGATATATAACGCGGCCGCCGCGGGCTACGACTATGTGAGTCCGCGGACAATCAACCGCGCCGTGCCGGCGGAGCTGGTCCACGACATCGCATAACTGTTTTGGACAGAGCCATATGGATTAAAAACTTATAAATTTGTGAGGTGAATGTCATGAAGATAGCAGCAAAAAGATTGAAGCAGGTTGGTATGGTGGTGACGGATATCGACAGGGCAATTGAGCATTGGAGCGGCCTCGGCGCAGGGGAGTTCCGGAAATTTTTCCTGAGTTCCTCACGAGGTACATGCGGCCCGGTATTTAAGAACGGTCAGCCGCATCAGATCGAATCATCAATGGCGGTTGCAGATTTTAACGGCGTGCAGATTGAGCTGATGCAGCCGCTCGACGACCAAAGCATCTATTATGATTTTCTGCAAGAGTGCGGCGAGGGGCTTCACCATCTCTGTTTTGACACCGACGATATACCGTTTGACGAGTTGAACGCCTACATGAAGGACAGGTACGGCGATCCTATATTCAACGGTATTGGGGCACTGACGCAGTTTGCCTACTACGACTGCCGCAAGAAGATGGGGAGCTTCGTCGAAATTGTGACGAAGAAGCCGGAGTAGCCATCTTCACCGCGGTATAAAAACGAACGGAAACGTCAATCGGCATAAAAGGCTCTAAAAATAAAATTGTAAAGGGGTATGTATTTATGAAAAAGAATACTTATAGCGTGATTTTAACGGCGGCAGCTATCATTTCAACAGTATTCAGCGGTATTTTGGGAGGCGCGGCCGCGGCGGCGGATATTAAGCCAAGGACTATGGTCTTTCACTATGCGGGTCCTCTTGACTGTACGAACGCGCGTTTTGCCAACAATTTTAAGGAGCTGGTCGAGAAGAAGAGCGGCGGAAAGCTTAAGGTCGACGTATTCGGACAGAATATTCTCGGCACTGATATCGACTGCCTTTCAACGATGAAGGTCGGTAAGGTGGACTTCATGGTCACGGTTCCCGCGATGGTTGTCAACGTTATCCCCGCGCTTGCCGTCTATGATATTCCGTTTACCTTCGAGGATGTCAAATCTGCGAGAAAGGCTCTGACCGACCCGCAGTGGCTAGCGGTGATAGGCAGGGAATATGAGAGGGCCGGATATCATCTGCTCGCAACGACAGATTCCAACTTCCGCATCATCTCGACGAATAAGGAGATTAAAAGCATCGGCGATTTCAAGGGGATGAAGCTGCGCACGATGGAAAATAAAAACCATATCGCATTCTTCGAGGCTTTGGGGGTGAAAGCGACGCCGCTCAACGCCTCCGAGGTTTACCTCGCGTTGCAGCAGGGGATGCTTCAGGGGCAGGAGAATCCATACAGCCAGGTCTATGACAAGAAGCTTTACGAGGTCCAGAAGTATGTGACCAACAGCAACCATATCTTCCACAATATAATATTCTTTACGGGACAGGCCACATGGAAGTCGCTGCAGCCCGAGGCGCAGAAGATAATAGAAGAGGCGGCCAACGAAACGGCGAAAATGATATGTGAGTACTCTGACAAGTCGGAAGAGGACTTCCGCGATAAACTTGTCAAAGAGCGCGGCATGAAGTTTATTGACTTTGACAAAATTCCCGGCCTCAGGGACCAGCTTCGCAAAGCCACGCTCAAAGGGGCAAAGGAGCGTGCCGCAAAACAGGTCGATCCAAAATTGCTTGAAGCCTATCTTAAAACATGCGGCATAAAAGACTAAGAGGACAATAATTTTACAGCGTTCAACGGCCGCCCATGAACGGGCGCCCTTAGGATTGATAACGATTATGGAGGGTCGGATAATGAAACTGATGCATTGGCTGGACAAATATTTTGAGGTATCGCTGATATCCCTTGGCATCGCGGTTCTCGTCGTCGTAATGACGGCACAGATAACGCTGAGTGTCTTTTTCTCCTCATTCCTTTCATGGTCGGAGGAATTGTGCCGTCACGTCTTCGTCTGCATAACATTTCTGGGGATCAGCCTTTCAATAAAGGAGAATATCGCGATAAAACTCGACGTAGTGATGGAGTTTATCTCAGAGCGCGCTAAAATGATATTGTCGCTTGTGTCTTACGGCGTGATGCTCGTATATTTTACGATCCTGATCCGTCCTTCCACTATACTAGCCGAACGTATGGGGTACACGGCAGCGACGACGCTGCCCTATTCGCTTGATCTCATATACTGGACGATCGTATTGTCGATAATCATCTCAATGATTAGGCTGGTACAGCTTGGGTACGTTACCGTTAGAGCTCTTGCCAGCGGTTCGGAAGCCAGAGGAGGGACTAAGTAATGCTTTTGCTCACGGCCGGATTCGTCGCGCTTCTTCTAGTAGGAGTGCCTATCGGCATCACACTTATAATCGCCTCTTCGATACCAAGCTTTCTTGACCCGAAATTTATCGTCGACCTTGAGTACATCATCATGGCTATGGTATCGGGGCTTGATGTGACGACGCAGCTTGCGATCCCGCTCTTCATGCTTTCCGGAATAATCATGGGATATGGTCAGATATCAAAGCTGCTCTTTGACGTCTTCTCGTTCTTTATCGGCAAATGCACGGGCGGCCTGCCTTGCGCCGTCGTCGTCACCTGTCTATTTTACGGCGCAATCTCCGGTTCCGGCCCCGCCACCACTGCGGCGGTAGGGATGATGACGATCCCACTTCTCGTGAGCCTCGGCTATGATCTTAGCTTCTGCGCCGCTCTTGTCGCCGTTGCCGGTGGCCTCGGCGTTATAATCCCGCCGAGCATCCCGTTCATAATGTATTCAAATAGTAGCAGCGTCTCAGTCGGCGACATGTTTGTCGGCGGCGTGATGCCGGGTATCCTTATCGGCGCGATGTTAATGGCCTACGCCTGGTTCTACTGCAAGAAACATGGCGAGGATAAGGAAAGGATCAATACCTCCGTAGACAAGCTGCGCGCGCAGGGGCTGTGGAAGATACTGCGGCACAGCTCCTGGGCTCTAATGACGCCAATCATCGTCCTCGGCGGCATCTACAGCGGGATCGTAACTCCTACGGAGGCAGCTCTCGTGTCAGTACTATACTCGCTCTTTATCAGCCTCTTCGTCTATAAGACGGTCACATACAGGGATATTGTTCCAATTCTTGTACAGACATCGCGGACCCTCGTTCCCTGTGTGTTGATAATCGGCGCAGCGGCAGCATTTGCGAAAGTCTTGGCCGTTCTCCATGTCCCGCAGCTTGTGGCGGAAACCCTCGGCAGTCTTGTGCAAAACAAGATCCTGCTGCTTGTCGTAATAAACGCGATTCTGCTCGTAATCGGAATGCTTATAGACACAGGAGCGTCGATTCTCATTATGACGCCGATCTTCTTGCCCGTAATCATGATGGCGGGAATAAATCCGGTGCACTTCGGCGTGCTGATGGTCGTTAACCTCGCCATTGGCTTTGTGACGCCACCCGTGGGCATGAATCTCTTCGTGGCGGCGGCGATGACGAGGCTTTCCGCCATGGTGGTCGCGAAAAAGGCGATCCCTTTACTCGCGGTATTCGCCGTAGCACTTATAATCATAACCTATGTCCCACAGGTCACACTCTGCCTGATAGGCAACTAGCGAAAGGAAGGGCATTAAAATGAGCATAGTCAAACTTGATTTCACGCGTCCGTTCTTTGATGTAGAGTATGTTGAAAACGAAACGGAATATTTTATAAATGAAAAGAGCCTCGTCTTTAACCTCTCGGTGAACGAGGGAGAGAATATCTTTGTAAAGACGATCCCGCTTCTTCCGCTGAAGGGCACGATCGTGCGGAACGTTGCCGTCACACGGATAAAGCAGGCGCTCGTCGTCAGGGATTACGACAAGGACGCAAAAAAGCCGGAGTTCTGGGCATCTATGAAGAGAACGTGGCCGTCGCTCTTCGACGTCTCCGGCTTCGAGCGCCACCGCGGCATTCCTTATTATAAATCGCCGCAGATAACGGTCGGCGGCAGGAGGATAAATTTCTGTTACGCTGCGCCGATGTCGCCGTCGGGGAAGCACCAGACCCATACGCCCGATTTCGACGAGGTGCACGCGCAGATACTCGGCTTCGGCAAAATGCAGAAGTTCACCGAAAACAGCGACGAGACCTTCTATCAGGAGGTAATCATGGCCCCGGGCATAGTACACGACAAGTTTTACGACGAGACCGGCTATTATCCATGGCACCAATATCACAGCATCACCGACTGCGTGTATATGCCGATTGAGATCGACCGCTGACAATTTTTAAGTAAACTTTGATAAAAAGAGTTGAGAGTAATGAAATTCAGCATAATAGCAGTGGATATTACGCTGCCTGCGGACTTCCCGTTCCCTTTGCGCGGCAGCTATGGGGAGTGCGCGCGGCGCGCCGCCTCGTTCGGATATGAGGCTATAGAACTGCAGATACAAAACCCGCTGGACTACGACTACGCGGCGGTGCGCAGGAGCCTGGAACGTTACGGAATGCGCGCCTCCGCCGTGACTACCGGCCTCAGCTATCTCTTCGAGGGGCACAACATGAGCGCGAAGGATGCCTCGGTGCGCGCGAAGACAGTAGAACGGCTCAAACGCCAGCTGGACTTCGCGCGAGAGTTGGACAGCCAGATATTGATAGGTTTTCTGCGCGGGCGTATGGAGAAGGACGACACCGCCGAAGAATACGAGGCGCGCCTAACCGAGAGCATGTATAAAACGATAGAATATGCCGACGAGATCGACGGACGCATCTGCTTCGAACAGATCAACAGGCGCGACGGCGACCTCTATAATTCGACGGCCGAGACGCTGCGCTTCATCGAAAAGTTCCGTTCAAAGCGTCTATTCTACAACGCCGACACCTATCATATGATCAGCGAGGAGGGGGATGTTGCGGCGGCGCTGCGGCTGGCAAAGGATCGGATGACCCTTTTCCATGTCTCGGACTGCGGGCGGCTGCTGCCCGACGACCGGCATTTCAACTTCCGCGCCGCGGCGGAGGTGCTGCGCTCGATCGACTATGACGGCTGGGTGACGATAGAATGCCGTCCCGTTCCCGACGGGGACAGCGTGGCGCGTGAGGGGATGGCGTATTTGAAGGATGTCTTTTACCCGGCGCAGTGCGCGGTGAGATGAAATATTTCTTTCTCGCCGCGCTGCTGGCGGCCTATTTCATGAGCAACCTGATGCGCGTATCTGGCGCGGTCGTCCTGCCGCCGCTCGCCAGGTCGATGGGGCTCTCCGCGGCCACCGTCGCCTTTCTTTCGAGCCTCTTTTTTTACACTTACGGAGCAAGCTATGGAGTTTGGGGGGTGCTGGTGGACGACAGAGGGCCTTTCGTTTGCTGCGGGGCGTCGCTACTGCTGGCCGCCGCCGGCTGCTTTACGATGGGGGTCTCCTCTTCGGTCCTCGCCATCGGCGCGGGGCGCGCCCTCTGCGGCTTGGGGATGGCGAGCACCTTCACGGCGCTTCTGATGTACTGCGCCTACGCCTTTTCCCGGGAAAATTATCCGGCGCTGGTAGGGATGTGCCTCGTGATCGGACATTCTGGGACAGTGGCGGCGATCGCCCCGCTGGGCTGGTGTCTCGACATTATCGGGCCGCGCGGCGTCTTTTTCGCCCTTGCCCTCGCAGCGCTTCTGCTGGGCGTCTTCCTACTGCTCTCCAAAGGTCGCGACCCGCGCCTGGCCTTCTCCACAAGGCGGCTTGCCGTCAAAGGGGTGATATCAGAGCTTGCGGCGACGGCCTTAGCGTCATGGCGCCTCTTTCCACTGCGCGTCGTCATGCTAACCTGGGCCTCGACCGCCGCGGGCATCGCTGCGCTGCAGGGGCTGTGGGCGGTCAGCTGGATACAGAGCGCGGCCGGCGCGGAGCTTTCCGCGGCGCGTCTCTGCGCCACGCTGATAAGCGTCGGGCTCGTCGTTGGCCCGGCTGTGGGCGGGGTTTTCTTCAAACGCTGTCCGCCCCGCTATGAAAAGAGGGCTTTTCTCTACTGCTGTGTGCTGAATCAGCTGAGTTGGTTTTTGTGGATGGCCGCGCCGCACTTAGGAGACGCAACTGCCATCTTCGGCACAGCGGGCTTCGCGATAGGTTTTTTCAACGGCGCCGGCTATGTTTTTACGGGAAATGCTGTGCGAGCTCTTGCGCCGCTCGATAAAAACGCGGGGATTATCGGCGTGATAAACATGCTCATCTACCTCGGTGTTATAGTTTTCCAGTGGGGCACGGGCGCGGTACTCGACCTCTTTCCCGCCGGGGCGCCCGGATATTATAAAGAAGAAGGCTTTCTTCTCGGCTTTGGCATTATTCTGCTAATACAGGGCTGGAGTTTTTACCAAATAATGAAGGTCCGGGCCTTTTATTAAAATGGAATGCAAAAAGAACTCCGACGTTTTTGTCTATGTTCCTTTTATCGGTAAGTTATCGCAGGTCTTTTGCGTTTTCCGCAATCACGTGCATGACGGCCTCAGCGTCGAAAGGCTCTTCGCCGCCGTCGAATGTGTGGCCGTTTTCGCAGACGATGCCCGGGATGCCGAGCCTTTTGCTCTTTTTCGTTTTGTCGAAGTTTGAGTTTTCATCGCGCATGACTACGAACTCCCAGATGCTTTTCAGTTCTTTATCAAAATTTCTGTAGTTCGCCTCGATCCCGCGCTCTTTGCAGAGCTTGAGGATTTTTACCGTCTTAGGACACTGGTCGCTGCCGTAAATCGTAATCATTTTTTCTAACCTCCAAAATTTGACAGATGAAAGTATAATATGTAGAATATAGGTATATTATACATATTAAGGTATTTTTTGTCTATCTGAAAAATGCTTAATTATGATATGGAATGTCAAAAATATTCAAGAATGGGAGCCGCCGATCATGGACGCCGCAAAGCATCAGGATGAACATAAAAAAAACCAGAGCCTTTCCTCAATGGTTTATGAAACGCTCAAGCAGAGGATAATCAATGGCGAACTGCTTCCAGGAAGCGTTATGATGGAGAGGACGCTTGCCGAGGATTTTAAGATCAGCCGCACGCCGGTGCGCGAAGCGCTGAAACTCCTGCTGCAGGAGGGATGGATCATCTGGGAGGAGCGCCGCAAGGCGGTAGTCTCCGAGATAAAGGAGTCAGACGTCATCGAGCTCTTTAAATTGAGGGACATGATAGAGCATTTCGCAATCAAGAGCATAATTGAATCAGGCGAGCCGCAGGTGCTCGCCGGTTCACTCGTCCCGATAACGAACGAGATGGAAAAGCTTAAGGGCTCGCCCACCGAGTTTATGAAGAAAGATATGGAATTTCACAGCGCGATCGTGGACAAACTCGGGATAACGAAGCTGGCGCCGCTCTGGTCCAAGATTTATGACGACATGAGGCGCCTCGACGTCCAGTCGATCTACCCGAAAAGGGACGCCGACCTGATCATCGCCGAGCACCGCCGCCTCATAAACGCCTTCTGGAACGGCGACGTCAACGAGGCGCTCGAATGTATCAGCGAACACTGCGCACAGATACTGAAGGTTTATCAGTTAAAGCACACAGCAAAAAAAGAAGACTGACGCGAAGGGCAAAAAACGAAACCATGCAGAAACTGTCCGCAACGATCTATGCCCTTTAGCCAACTGCTGAGAGGCTTCATCCTCATATCGCCGCTGGCAATATTGCTGACTGTCGGAAATATCCTCTCCGTAAAGGGATTCATAACAAAATCCGACATCGCAGCTGTATCCAAGTTCCTCTTCTGGATAATTTCCCCCGCGCTGCTCTTCCGCAATGCCTTCCATATAAAGGGCGGCCTCGCGGGGCATCTTCCATTTGTAGGGGCTATTGTAGCCGCCGCGCTCGCCACCGTGCTCCTCGCCTATATTACTGAACGCTTTATATTTAAAGAACGCGACGCGCGTAAGATGGCTCTGACGGCGGCGGCCTCTGTGAGACCCAATACCATCTACGTGGGGCTTCCTATTGTGGAGTCAGTGTTCGGCTCGTCCTTCGTAGTGCTGCTCTCCCTCTATGCCGCGGTCGCGATACCGCTTTACAATCTGCTGTCGCCGCTTGCCAGCGAAATCATTCTCGCGAGCAGGGACAGCCTGAAAGCCTTTCTGAAAAACACATGTCTGAGGATCATAAAAAACCCAATGGTAGCCGCGCCGCTATGCGGGATGCTGCTGGTATTCGCGGGGTTGAAGAGCCTCCCCGACAGCCTTGACAAAGCGCTTCACATGCTGAGCAACGCCGCCACCGGTATGTCGCTTCTCGCCCTCGGCGCTTCAATCGATGTGAAAAACGCGCGCAACGCGCTCCTCTCCTGCTGGCGTGAGATCGCCGCGCGTCTTTTCGTTCATCCCGCGATACTCTATCTCTGCCTCACCGCAGCGGGAGTCGAGCTGTCGCTGAAAAACGTCTCCGTGCTTGTGACGGCTACGCCAACAGCGGCGACCCTCTTCGTACTGGCGCGCGGCATCGGTCTTGACGGCGATCACGCCGCCGAGCTGACGGTGATAACGATGCTCCTATCCGCGCTCACCATCCCGTTGTGGATTGTCTTCCTCGGCGTATAATTTCTTGCCGCATAACGAAAAGAAGAATATGATTTCTTTATTCTCTAAAAACTGGCCTCTGATAACGTTAATCGGCCGTGTTTCTTAATTGACACCCAATATGAGCCGCGGTAGGAACAACGACAACGCAGGGACATATATAGTGCGGATAAAAAACAGTTTTGCATGGCTGCTTTTTACAGTCGCTTCCTGTTTGTTTGGGCACACTATTCGCTTTTCAAAGTGCGAATACGCTTACAGCGGATGAATCGCGGTCCTTCCTCTGTACCTTGCAGGGAAATTGAAATAACTCCTGCTAAAATATCGCGCGCGCGAAAAAGAGAACGGCGGAGCGATGAAGCTGCTCTGCCGTTCAAACGGGATTTTATATGCCCTCCGCACGACACAGAAACGTTGTGCCGCCATCCCTCAGGGCGGCCGGCGCGGCGCTATTGCCATCCGCCTTCATCTAACGCGCCGCATAAAATTATGAGCGCTTAGCCGTTGCACCGCCGCCCAGGCTGCAGACGCAGACCTCCCTGTCCAGCACGCCGTCCGACGACGCGATGCACGTGGCCGTCACCCAGTCGCCAAGGCAGTTCGTCGGCGTGTGGCACATGTCGCAGAATTTATAGACACCGACTATCAGCCCGATCGCCTCTATCGGCAGGCCGAAGCTCTGAAGCACGGTGATCGCTATGACGATGCCGGTGTTCGGCACCGTTGAGCAGCTGATTGCTAGCAGGCAGGATTCGACTATCAGCAGCACGTACTGCGGTATGGAGAGGTCTACGCCCATAAGCTGGCAGGTGAACACCGTGATTATAGAGAAGAAACCTGCCGTGCCGTTCATGTTCGCGGTAGAGCCGAGAGGAATGACGAAGTCCGCGATCTTTCCCGGTACGCCAATCCTTTCCTTGGCCGTAGCCGTCGCGATGGGAAGCGTCGCGGTGCTGCTGCATCCGGCCAGAGCCACGACCAGGGCGGCTTTGAAGTTGGCTATGAATTTGAAGAAGTTGACCTTGCCGACGAATGTGAGCAGAAGCAGATGTACGGTAAAGATGCCGATTATCACCGTGATCCAGTCGCACGCTATGAATATCAGCAACCCGCCTATCACAGAGGGCCCGTAGAAGGCCAACGCGTAGGTGATCAGGCAGAATACGCCGTATGGAAGAAGTATCATAACGTAGCCGATTATCTTGAACATAGCAAGCTCCGTTTCCTTAAGCATATTGGCTACGGTTTTGCCCCTTTCGCCGAGCGAGAGCACCGCCGCGCCGAAGAAGGCGCAGAAAACGATTATCTGAAGCAGGCTCGTATTGGCCGCGGCCTTTACGATGTTGTCGGGGAAGAAATCGATTATCGCGTTGATAAAGTTTGCGGAACTTCCGTCGAACGAGGCGTTTTTAAACTGCTCCAGCGTAAACGCGGCACCGGGCTTCAGCAGCTTCGCCACCATCACGCCGATAAACGAGAAGATGCAACTCGTGAAGAAAAAGTAGGCGAAGGTCTTGAGGCCGAGAGAACGCAGCAGCGCTATCTCGCCGAGCCCGATGATCGCGTTAGTTATGCAGCAGAAGACCAGCGGCACGACTATCATCTTAAGCAGGCGCAGGAAGATCTGCCCCAGGCAGTCCAGGTATACCAAGAGCTGCGCTATCCACGGGGTTTCCTTTCCGCCCAGATACATCAAAATAAATCCGCATACCACTCCGGCAAGTAGGCCTATGAGCCCCTTAATGCCCAAATCCACCATAGATCTTTCTTTTGCCATATTCAATCCCTCTTTCCAAATATACAACTCTTTTCTGACAGCGACGCAGTCGTGGCGAATGCCGGCTGCCGCTCAACGAATGAACGAGGCCCTTATGCAGTTTCCAGGCCGGGAAGACGCGCCGTTCTAAAAAATTCTATATTTCTATATTTATCTTTATAGTCGTGAAAAACCGATATTTTACAGTGCGGACCGGTCCATGAATTGTGAAAGAAGGAAAACAGACGCTCATGTCGGAGACCGGCCGGCTGTAGGCACGCAGGATATAATTTACGGCAGCCCCGCGTGCTCAGGGCCGCCGTAAATTTATTCTTTAGTCGTAGATCACACCGTATTTCTTCGCAAACTCGTGGTACTTCTTGATGAGCATCGTCGCGACTTCGTAGCTGTCTTTGACGTTCCAGTGAGGCATGTCGACGCCTAGGACGTTCTTCAGGACATCGTAGGTGAAGTCCGAGTAGGTGACCTTGCCGCCCTGCTCTATCTTCGCGATGCCGTCGAGGTACTGCGACTCTTCGTTGATGCGGATGGCCTCTTCACGAGTAATGCCTTCCGGCAGCGCGAGGCGCGCTCCCTTGTCGCTGATGAATACCGGATAGCCGCCGGGGAGCCCTTCCGGCGCCGGCGAGTGCGTGTAGATGCCGACCGGGTCCATAAGGGCGTACATGTTCTTGATGCAGGAGGCGGCGGAGATGACGGTGAAGTCCGGGCCAGGGTTGTAGAGCTCGTCGGAAGCGATGAGGACCTGCTTCGTGTCGAACTGGTTCGTGACGTCCTTGTCGTTGTGCATGATCTTCATCCAGAACGGCCCTTCCTTGATATTGGCTTCCCTGTGGCAGACCCACCATACGTGGTGAGCTACGAGGTAGACCTGGATCGAGCTGATGGGTTCGCCGAGCTTTTCGGCGACGACCGATCTGCAGCCGGGCTGCAGCAGCTCGACGTTGCCTATGCCGATGTCGGGGGCAAGTCCGACCGACGCGAGCATCGGGTTGGATTCGCAGGACATGCTGGTATTGATGACGCGCGTCTTGATGCCGGCCTGCTTGATAGCGAGCATGAGGCGATAGCCGAGCGCGACCTGTCCGGGCATCCACATGCCTAGCGTCCCGCGGCTGAGCGCTTCGTACTGCTCTTTCGGAAGCTGCCTGATGACGTGCCAGGTCTGCATGACGGTACCGTTGATCACCACGTCCGGCTGGAAGTCGGCCAGTATTTGAGCCGTTTCGTCGATTTTCGAAAGGTCCATCTTCTTGAAGGAGACTTTCGGATACATGCCCATTACGTTGGCGTTGGAAATGGCGGCGTTGACGCGTCTTCTGCCGAAGTCTTCATTATATTCGCCGATGAGAAGTTCCGGGCATTTGGGATCGCGCACGAGGAAGTTAAGTACCTGTTTGCCGATGTCGCCCATACCGATTAACAATACTCTGCTCATGATAACTGCTCACTCCTGTTGGGAATTAATTTTTATTGCAGCATCTTTATAAGATGCTGCATAAAGCTTACAGGAGGGAGTAGAATTAGAATATATCGAATACCGACACGATTCACCGTTTATAAGAGGTTTCCATGTGAATTTTTTATAAGTATATCAATTTTTCAAAATACGTATACTTACTTAAGTTAAAATATATTTTATTTATTTATAAATTTAAAGACGACAGCGCGGCTTTTGGCAGACAAAAGAGAGATTCACTTTTCGCCCTCTTTGTTTCTCGCTATGTAAAAGGAGAGCTGAGTGCGGAATTTTTTCAGTGAAACGTCGAGATTCTTTTCTATAAGGTCGCAATATTTTCTTGCGGTGTTGTAGTGTATGCTGAGCTTTTCCGCGCAGTCGGTGAGGTTGAAGCCACAATCGACAAGGGTCGCGGCGAAATCCGTCAGGCTGACGGCGGAGCGGTCGTTCAAATCCTCCAGCGGCTTCCAGTAGCGCTCCCACAGCGACGACGCCTCGTCTGCCGCAAGTATTTTTTCCAGCGTCAGCTCGAGCAGCACGTCTTCGTAGAGTATCACGCGGTCGGTCAGCATTCTTTTCTGCATGTATCCCATCACGCGCTGCGCCTGCGTGAAGGAGCCGGGGATTTCTTCGAGCGAGGAAGCTATTGAGCCGACGGCGACCGGCTCCCTGTATTTTTTGAAGTATCTCAGCGCCATGCAGTTCTTCTCGGAGCCGTATTCGTAATCCCAGGGGATCAGCAGGACGTAGAGATGCCCGACAGTACAGTAAAATCTGTAGGGGCAGTCGGAGAGCCCTATGATCTCCGACGTCACGTCGGCCCTGGGTATAACGGCGATTCGGCACGGTATCGGCTCAGGCAGGTCCCACTTCCTGAGCGTTTGGAGGAGTTTGTCGGGGTTGCTGTAGGCTCCCCGGACGAGCCGTTCGAGAGTTTGAGATATCTCATGATACTGTTGCGAGTAAAGCACGGACTGCTCCGCCATCAGAGCCTTGATCGCCGAAAGGCCGCGCCTTATCGCCTTTTCCTGCTGTCTCGTTATGTCGTCCTCTCCGCCGTTATAAATGACGTGCAGTTCGAAGTAGGGGTGAGCCTCCGAGAAGTATATCCGCGACCTGACGGACGACGCGAAATCCCGCGTCTCCTCCCTTATCCCGATGTACTGCGGCACGCCGGGCAGGATTTTCGTCTCCTTCACGCGCGAGCCGACATATGAATCTTCGTCGTCGCGCAGCGGCGACTTGAAATCCTGCGACGGGAAGAAGGCCGTGCCGTCGCCCCGCTGCTGAGTAGAAAAGAAAAGCGCCCTGCCTATGTGCGAGGAGAGGGCCTGTATCAGCGAGCCGAGGCTGTCGAGCTCAGCGAGGAAGGACTCTCTTACGCGCTGAGTTTTTTCGTCCAAGCCGAACCAGTCCATCGCAGGCTGAATTTTATTTATTATGTCGAGCCAGCGGTATCTGAAGGGAATCCTGAATATCGGCAGCATAAGGCTGTCGGCGAGGCGCGCGATTTCGTCCATATCGATGAAGGCTGTGAATCTGTCGAATTTTATTCCTACCGCGGCGACGCCGCGCTCCTTTACCTGTTTAAGGAAAAGCGGCAGGCTTTTGATGTCGTCTTTGAAGATGAAACCGTTGCCGATGATGAATTCTCCGCCTTGCAGCCAGTAGCTCATATCCGGCGCGTCAAATACTGCTATGCGCTTTATCTCGGCACCCAGCCCGTTCTGGCCGCCGATGAGCTTAAAGTCCGGGAACATATGGGGGAACATGACGTCTCTTACTTTCATTCTGCCGCCTCCTGAGCTGCGGCGAAGATGCGCCGGAGCAAATTTTCGATAACAAGCTTTATAAATTATACAGCACGCCGCGTCGCAGAGCTCCGCATATAAAAAGCCTTCGCGTCGGGCGTATATGATGCACGAAGCACCGCGCCGGCGTTAAACGCGAGCTGCGGTTATATAATAATGGTGAAAGCGCAAGAAGGGGGAAGGCGATGAAGAGAAGAAGGATATTCGCGTTCACGATCTGCGCGGCGCTTTTGGCGCTCTCAGCGGCTATCGCCACGTCCGCCGGCGCCCCGCTCATGCGCTATTACGGCGTGGACGTCGGCCAGGGCGACTGTTCTCTTTTCATACTGCCCGGAGGCGAAACGATGGTGATAGACGCGGGACCGGAGAAGAACGCGCGGCGGACCGCGCGCTACCTCAAGTCGTGCGGCGTGAGGAAAATAGACCTGCTCGTAGCGACGCATCCCCACGAGGATCATATCGGCGGCATGAGGGCGCTGCTTTCGGCGTTCCCAGTCGGCATGATCTGGGACAGCGGCTTCAGCTGGGGCTCGCATATACAGGAAAAGTTTTACCGCGAGATAAAAAAGAGAAACATCCCGTTTAAAACGGTGGGGCGCGGATACGCGGCGAAGTTGGGCGGCGCGGAGCTCAGGGTGCTCGCGCCGGCGCGCCGCCTCAAGAACACGAGGAGCGACCCGAACAACAATTGCGTCGTTATGCTCGTGACGTACGGAAAAATTTCATTCCTTATGACGGGGGACATGGAGCGCGAGGAGTACGCGTCGATAAGGCCGCTCCCGCGCGCGACGGTGCTGAAGGCCGCTCATCACGGAAGCAGCAACGGCACCAGCGCGCGGCTGCTGCGCGAGGTGTCGCCCGAGATCATAGTCATCAGCTATGCGAAGGAGAACGACTACGGTTACCCGCACAGGGAGACCGTCGCAGCGATAAGGCAGGCCGGCGTAAGGCGCTTCGACACGGCGGACGGCGCCGTCAAGCTGCGCACCGACGGTACGTCGGTGATTTTCGACGGAAAGAGGGAGGTCAAATGAAGGAGAGGCAGAAAACAAAATCGTCAATTCTTTTTATCGACGCGGTCAGCGGCGGAATAGCGCGGCTTTTGCCCGAGGAGGGCGCGGCGTTCGTCTTTCCGCTGAGGCTTCTGCCCGCCGGCGTGCGCGGCGGCGAGTCGATAAGGCTGACCGTCTCGCTGTACGAGGAGAAGGGGCGCCGCGAAAAGACGGATGCCCTGCTGCGCGAAATGAAAGAGAGAAAATAACTCCGCGCGGCGCTCGGCGGCGAAGTCTTCATCTACTAAGGCGCGCGTCCCGTCGATCGACGGGACGTGCATATGGACGTTCTGCCCCTGCCGTTTTTGCAGCGGCGCGCCTCAGCCTCCTAGATAGGCTTTTTTTATCGCCGGCGAGGCCAGCAGTTCTTCGCCTGTGCCCGTAGTGACGACCTTGCCGGTCTCCAGCACGTAGCCGCGGCTCGCGACCGAGAGCGCCATGCGCGCGTTCTGCTCGACGAGCAGAATAGTCGCGCCGCCGCGGTGCAGGTCGCCTATGATGTCGAATATCTGTTCCACGAGTATCGGAGCTAAGCCCATCGACGGTTCGTCGAGCATCAGCAGCTTCGGACGGCTCATCAGCGCGCGCCCCATCGCGAGCATCTGCTGCTCGCCGCCCGAGAGCGTGCCCGCCTGCTGGCGCTTGCGCTCTTTGAGGCGGGGAAACAGGCCGTAGACTTTCTCAAGGTCTTCGCCGATGCCGGAGGCGCCGCGCGCTTCGCGCGTGTAGGCCCCCATCTCAAGGTTTTCCTTGACCGTCATGTGCAGGAAGATACGCCGTCCCTCCGGCACCTGTGCGAGGCCGCGTTCGACTATCTTGTGCGGCGGCACGCGCAGCAGGTCCTCCCCGAAGAAGGAGATGCCGCCGCTGCTCGGGTGCAGCAGCCCCGATATCGTGTTCAGCGTGGTGGATTTGCCGGCGCCGTTAGCGCCGATCAGCGTGACGACTTCTCCTTCGTACACCTCGAAGGAGACCCCCTTGATGGCGTGTATGCTGCCGTAATAGACGTTGATGTCGCTGACTTTCAGAATCGGTTCCGCCATCAGCGCGCCTCCCTCTGCTTGCCGAGGTACGCCTCGATGACGGCAGGGTCCGACTGTATGTCCTCGGGCGTGCCCTTGGCGATGATGTGTCCGAAGTTGAGGACGCATATACCCTCGCAGATGTTCATCACGAGGTTCATGTCGTGTTCTATAAGTACGATGGCTATCTGGAACATGTCGTGTATCTTGCGGATGTTCTCCATGAGCTCTACGGTCTCCGACGGGTTCATGCCGGCGGCCGGCTCGTCTAGCAGCAGCAGCGACGGATTCGTCGCGAGCGCGCGCACTATTTCGAGCCGTCTCTGCGCCCCGTAGGGCAAAGAACCGGCTTTGACGTCGGCCATGCCCTGCATGTCGAATATCGAAAGCAGCCTGAGCGCGCGGCGGTGCGCGGCGCGCTCCTCGCGCCGGAAGCCGGGCAGGCGGAGGATCGAGCTCAACATGCCGTAGTGCATAGAGTTGTTCATAGCGACCTTGACGTTGTCCGCCACGCTGAGGTTGCCGAAGAGGCGGATGTTCTGGAAGGTGCGCGCGATGCCGGCGCGGTTGACCTGCATCGTCGTCATGCTGTGAGTGTCCTGCCCGTCGAGCAGTATCGTGCCGCTCGTCGGCTGATAGACTTTTGTCAGCAGGTTGAAGACGGTGGTCTTGCCCGCGCCGTTGGGGCCGATGAGGCCGGCTATTTCGGTGCGCCCTATCGTGAGGTTGAAGTTCTCGACCGCCTTGAGCCCCCCGACGGTGACGCCGAGATTGATGCACTCCAGTATCGGCGACCTGTTGACATCCCGTTCGGGGACCAGCGCCCGCGAAGGGACCGGGACGAGCTTCGTCGGCCTGCGCTTAAATGTCATCGCCGCTTCCCTCCTCTTTCGCCCTTCTCTTAAAGGGGTTGAAGCGCCGCAGGAATTCCCTGACAGCGTCGTTGTTGGTGCCGAGCATTACGACTATCAGCACCACTGCGTAGAGAAGCATGCGGTAGTCGGCGAACTGACGCAGCTTTTCCGGCAGGATGGTCAGAGCCGCGGCCGCGACGATCGAGCCGAGCATGTTGCCCTGTCCGCCGAGCACTACGAAGACGAGCACGAGTATAGACGTGTTGAAGTCGAATTTATTTGCAACGATCGTCGAATAGTTCATCGCGAAGAGGCAGCCCGCCGCGCCGGCGAGCGCAGCGGAGGTCACGAAGGCCATCATCTTGTAGCGCGTGATGTTGACACCGACGCTCTCAGCCGCGATGCGGTCGTCGCGGATGGCCATGAAGGCGCGTCCGGAGCGGCTGTTGACGAGGTTGAAGACGACTATCAGGGCGATCATCGTCAGCAGGAAGCCGGCGGTGAAGGTCGATATTTTCTGAATGCCTCCGATGCCCATAGGGCCGCCGATTATCAGCCGCCCGTCTTCGAGCAGGCGCGTCGAGTCGGTGAGCATGCTCATGCTGACGCCCTCCTTGTCGATGCCGAGGTAGAAGTTATTGAATATGTTCTTTATTATCTCGCCGAAAGCGAGCGTGACTATGGCCAGATAGTCGCCCTTGAGGCGCAGCACGGGGATACCGATAAGGAAGCCGGCGACCGCGGCGAAGGCGGCGCCCGTGAGCATCGCTGCGGCGAGGCGCAGCGGCGCAAAGGTCACGGCGTCCTGCATCATTATCGCGGCTGTGACTCCGGAGAAGGCTCCCACCGACATGAAGCCGGCATGCCCGAGCGAGAGCTCTCCGAGGATGCCGACGACGAGGTTCAACGATATCGCCATCACCATGTAGGCGCATATCGGAACGAGCATACCGCGCATCGAGGAGCTGATCGCGCCGGCGGCGCTCATGAACTGCAGAATCAGGAATGCGGCGGTCACGACGGCGTAAGTGCCGAATACGCGGCGCGCGTTCCCCCGCTTGAGGTTGAAGTATCTTTTCAGCATCACGCTACACCTTTTCCTGCATCTCAACGCCGAGCAGCCCAGCCGGCTTCACGAGCAGCACGATTATCAGCACCGCGAAGACTATAGCGTCCGAGAGCTGCGTAGAGATATAGGCCTTGGCGAAAATTTCGATGACCCCGAGCAGCAGACCGCCGAACAGCGCGCCGGGGATGGAGCCGATGCCGCCAAAGACTGCGGCCGTGAAGGCCTTGATGCCCGGCATCGAGCCGGTGGTCGGCATCAGAGTCGGGTAGGAGGAGCAGAGCAGTACGCCGGCGACCGCGGCGAGGCCGGAGCCGATCGCGAAGGTCATGGATATCGTAGCGTTGACGTTGATGCCCATCAGCTGCGCCGCACCTTTGTCCTCGGAGCAGGCGCGCATCGCCTTGCCCATGCGCGTGCGCCCTGTGAACCACATAAGGCAGAGCATGATGATCACGCAGGTCACGATGGTTATCATCGTGACGTACGAAACGGAAAGCTGGCCGTCAAAGAATTTGAGCGAGCCCTTCGCGACGACCGGGGGGAACATTTTCGGATTGGAAGTCCAGAGCAGCAGCGCCGCGTTTTGCAGGAAGTAGCTGACGCCGATTGCGGTGATGAGCACCGCGAGCGACGGCGCCTGGCGCAGAGGCTTGTAGGCGAGCCTCTCGACGATGATGCCGAGCACGGTGCAGACGGCCATCGCCAGCGCCACGCCGACTACCGCCGGCAGCTTGAAGCGCGACACCGCGTAGAAGCACACGTAGGCCCCCACCATGATGACGTCGCCGTGCGCGAAGTTGAGCATCTTCGCGATGCCGTACACCATGGTATAGCCAAGGGCGATGATCGCGTATACGCTGCCCAGGCTGAGCCCGCTGATGACAAAGTTTAAAAAAGTCATAAAGACACCCCTCGGATATGATAAGTATCCCGCCCTCGGCGGGAGCTTCGGCGCGCCGGACTCCGGACACGCCAAAGGGCGTCTGAAAAGCCTGAGCAAAAAACTTTCAGACGCACCGCAAAAAGCGGCGGGGTCAGATGGCCGTTCTTTCCCCCGCCGCGGTCAAAAGCTAAAAAACGCTTAGTCGAGACCGACGTAAGCCCCGTTCTTGATCACCATGCCCTTCGGCGTCTTCGTGACCGCACCGTCCTTGCCCCACGTCATACTATTGCCGGTGAGGCCGCTGAATTTCATGGAGGTGAACTGCTTGATCATAATGTCGCAAAGGGCCTTCGCGCTCATCTCCGGCTTCGCCTTGCCGAGCTCGATAGCCTGCTTGTAGGCGTAAATGCAGTCGTAGCCGTCGGCCGCGAATTGATTCGGCACGTCGCCGTATTTCTTCTTATATTTTGCGACGAAAGCGGCCGTGCGCTTATCCTTCGAGTCCGCGTTGAAGGGCGTCAGCAGCATGACGCCCTCCGCGAGCGAGGTATTGAAGCCCTCCATCGTGAGGATGCCGTCCATACCGTCGACGCCGAACCACTTCGGCGCGAAGCCCATGCCGGCGGCTTGGGCGAGGATGAGCGAAGCGTGCTGATAGTACATCGGCAGGAATACGAGCTGAGCGCCCTTCTTCTGCGAGTTCGTCAGCTGCACCGAGAAGTCGGTGTCCTGGCCGTCCATGAAGGTCGTATCGCTGACGACCGCGAGACCGAGCTGCTTCGCTTTGGCTACAAACGTATCGTGGATGCCCTTTGAATAGACGTCGTCGTTCTTCCAGATGACGGCTACCTTATTGGCGAGCTTCTTGTTGACCATGTACTGCGCGGAGGCTGCGCCCTGGTTGGGGTCGACGAAGCACATCTGGAACACGTTGTCCTTGCCCTTCGTCACCGCTACGGCCGAAGCGGAGGGAGTCAGCGCGAATATACGGTCGGAGAAGTTCTCGGCGGCCGTGGCTTCACAGGGCTTTGAAGTGACGGAGCCGAGCGACAGCTGCATGCCCCAGTCTTTGAGCGCGTTGTAGGCGTTGACGGCTTTCTCCGCGTCGTGCGTGTCGTCCTCGTAGCGCAGCTCCAATTTGACGCCTTCAACGCCTCCCGCGGCGTTGATTTCGTCTACCGCGATCTGGGCGCCGTTTTTGGCCGAGTTGCCGTAAATAGCCGCCCCGCCGGTAAGCGGCCCCGTGCCGCCGATCTTGAATGCCGCGTTCGCGGCGAATGAGCAGCTTGCCGCCGCCGAGACCGTGAGAGCTGCTATTGCAAGCGTAAGAAACTTTTTCATCTGGACGTACTCCCTTTCAGCAAAATTTGCTTTATTAAATATGTCGGCCAGCCTTTGGAGCGCTTCCCTACGGCCGTGCGGGAAGAGGCTTCGCGGCGGACGTCTCATAGGCGCGGAAAAAGAGCGGCGGGGCGAAAAACGCCCTGCGGATGCTTCTTGCCCAGCGCATTTTGGAATTATAGATTACAGATGGGTGAAAGTCAATAATATTTTATTTACCGCCGCTATATTGTGTTAAGATTTATTTTTATCGTCGCGACGACAAAGCCTATGACAAACGAAACGAAAAAGAAAGGTCGACGTAAGAAACGCACGTGAAATCGCCTAAATTATTAAAATTTGCATAATTTCCGAAAAACCTCTAAAGGCGGAAGGATGTCATGTGTGGCGGGGAGCGCGGGGCTCCAAGGCCGCCCGCGCCCTGCGCGATGACAAACCGCCCCTCCGGCTGGCTGCTTGCCGTTTTTTCTCCGCCTTCGAAGGCGTGCGCAGCCGCCCTTTTATTCCGTTTTACTTCACTGCGGCTTTTTCCTCTTTCCTGCGCTTGGCGCGCTCTTCGCGCATCGCGTATTTCTTCGCGTGCGGGTCGCCGCAGGTAGGCACTATGCAGAAGAATTCAAGAGGTGTCTCGGCGTCGTTTTTATATTCGTGGACGAGCCCGCCCGGCACCCTCGTCCAGTAGCCGGTCTTCATCTGATAGGAGACTCTCCTGCCCTTTTCCTCCTCCACTTCGACGACTCCGTCGCCGGAAAGTGTGAACATCAGATGGTCCCAGTCGTGTACGTGCGCGGGGATGGTTTTGTGCGGCGGGAGTATGAAGTGGCGCATCACGTAATCCTTCCAGAAGCGTTCCGGACCGTAAATCGTCCTCTTCTGAATGTCCGGTGCGAGAGCCGACGCGTTCTGCAGCGGCAGGTCGTATATCGAACCGTAGTTTTTCTCTTCGCTCATTGCGTACCCCTCCAAATCATAAGTCCTCTTAAATATAACAGTCTACCATAAACCGGCAAGGGCCGGCATGAAAATTTCCATGCCGGCCCCTCAGGCTTTATCGCGCTTGCGCGCCTATTACTTCTTTATCTCGTCGAGAGCGGCCTTGATCCTTGCCGGGATGGCCGGGATCGTCTTTACTCGCGCTCCGCAGGCCGCGTAGATGGCGTTGCATATTGCGACGTGCGGGCCGGAAAGCGGCATCTCGCCGGTCCCCGATGCTCCGAACGGCCCGAGCGGACGAGGCGTCTCCACGTGCACCAGCGTGAGATCGTCAGGAATGTCCTTAATGTATGGGAAGCCCATCGTCACGAAGTTGTTGTACTTCGACTCGTCAAGGAAGTCCTCCGTAAGCGCGAGGCCGATGCCCTGCGCTATACCGCCGTACTGCTGGCCGTCGACTATCAAGTAGTTGTTGATTTTGCCAACGTCTCCTACGAGGACGAACTTCTCGCAGTGTGCCTTGAAGGTCTTCATATCGACGGAGACCATCGCGAGGTTGACGGCGAACATATGGAAGCCGAAAGGCTTGCCGATGCCGGTGTCCTTGTCGTTGCCCGAGCAGACTTCCGTCGTGCCGTCCTTGTGAAGTACTTTGGCCTGTGTATAACCTTCATAGAAGGTAGGAATTCCTTCCGCGACCATTTCGTCGTAGGTCCGGTATGTGCCGTCCGCTTTGCGCATCGCGTCGAGCAGTTTATTGCAGCTGTCTACGATCGCGTTGCCGACCATGACCTGCGAACGGCTGGCCGCCGCGGCGCCGCTGTTAGGCGCCTTCGACGTATCGGAGAGTAGCAGGTGTATCTGGTCTGGACGCAAGTGCAGCGGCTTAAGCGCCTCATGCGCGGTGCCTATGCAGCCCATGTCGGCGCCCTGGCCGTGGTCTTCCCAGGTGTTCATGACGCGCACGCTGCCATCCGGCAGGAGCTCGATGTTGCTCGCCGCTTCGTCGGCGCCGTCGTCGTTCGAGTTGTAAATACTGCACGAAACGCCTACGCCATATTTCTTTTCCGGCGTTGAAAGCTCTTTGGCTTTCTTTTTCATTTCCTCGTAGTATGGACGCGCTTTTTTCATCATTTCCGGCAGCGGGAAGACTTCCGGCGCGTAGCCCGACGGGAATTGCCCGCGTGGATTCTCCGTGAAGGGCTCCCATTCGAGGAGGTTTTGCTCTCTAAAGTCGAAGGGGTCTATGCCGCATTCGTAGGCCAGCATGTCCATAGCCGTCTCGCAGCCCCAGTAGGCCTGCGGCGAGCCGTAAGCGCGGAAGGCCGCGCTCCAACGGTGGTTGGTCCAGACAGTATAGCCGACCGCCTTCATGTTGTCGTAGGCATAGGGAGCAAAGAAGAACTGCCCCGATTTGTTCGTGAGGTCGTTCGCAGACTCGCTGTAGGGGCCGTGATCGATCCACCAAGTCTGCTCCACTCCAAGAAGCTTGCCGTTCTTGTCCGCACCGGCACGAATGTGCATAAGGGAGGGCGAGCGCTTCGGCGTGCGCTGGTTGTGCTCCTTCATGTTGACACGCATGTAGACAGGGCGCCCGGATTTGATCAGGGCAAGGGCGAGAAACGGCTCATTCGTCGGGGCGGTCTTGTAGCCGAAAGAGGCGCCGAGGTTGTTCTGGATGACGCGGATGCGCGAGGGCGCGACGCCTATGCCGCGCGCGATTTGGAACTGGTGGCGGTAGACCGCTATGGACTTAGTCGCCAAAGTCAGTTTGCCATCTTCGTCGTAATAGGCATAGCCGCAGTCGGCTTCGAGGACCATGTGAGGCTGACGCGAGCTGTAGAATTCGTCGTCGATGTGATACGGCGCGTTCGTAATGATGTCGTGCGGATCTTCGCCCTTCTTGAACACGCGCTTGTTCCACGCATTGGGCATTCCGTCATAGCCGTCGATCTCGTCATATACCTTGACGGCGTCCGGCTTCTTGGCCATGTAGACGTCGATCAGCTCGGGCAGCTGTTCGTAGTCGACCTTGATCTTCGCAGCCGCTTCGCGCGCGTGCGTTTCGGTGTCGGCGACGACTACCGCGCAGACCTCGCCCCACTGGCGGATCTTGTCGCCCTCTTCGACCATGATGCGGTGCTCCCATCCGTCCGTGAGGGCGGAGGCGCAGTTGACCTGACCGTATATGCGGTTTGTGCCTCTGTTGGCAAAGACGTCTTTGTAAGTTACTACGCAGTTCACTCCTTCGCTCTTTTCCGCTTCGCTGACGTCTATCTTGTTGACTTTCGCGTGGCGCACGCCTTCCAGCGCGTAGGGATAGGCGAAGAGGAATTCTTCCGGCAGTTTGAGCCGGTCGTCGTCGCCGAAGTCCCAAAGGCCCGTCGCCTTGTACACCGCGCTCGGACGCGGATAGCTCGAGTTCCATACTTTGTCGCCCGGCTTGTACATCTTGGCGAGGTCTTCTATTTTCTCTTCGCCGCGCAGGATCGACGCGGCTTTCATCACCGCGTCTACTATCTGTTTGTAGCCGGTGCAGCGGCAGGCCATCCAGTTCTTGCCGAACCAGTCGCGGACTTCTTCGCGCGTCGGGTTTTTGTTCTCGTCGAGGAGCGCTTTGCCGCACATGATGAAGCCCGGCGTGCAGAAGCCGCACTGGATCGCTCCGCATACTATCATCGCCCACTGCAGCGCGTGCAAATTCTCCGGCGTGCCTACGCCCTCGATAGTCGTGATCTGCGAGAACTCGGGAACGCTCTTCCAGCGCGTGATGCACGCGCGGACGACCTTGCCGTTTAAGATGACGTTGCAGACGCCGCACTGACCGCAGTTGCAGCCGCGCTTCGTACCCGTCATCTTGAGCTGTTCGCGGAGGACTGTAAGCAGCGTTACGTCCGGCTTGCCTATCACACGGCGCGGAACCCCGTTGATGGTAAGATTCTTGACTACATAGCTTGCTGATAGCTGAGCCGCTGACATTTCCTTTGCCATTTGAAAACTCCTCTCACATTTTAATTTTTTTCAAACGATGGACGCTTAATGCCATTAAACTTCATTGCAACATTGTTGCAACAAAAGTCTAAATTCTCTATACAAAGCATACATAAGTTCAGAAAATGGCGCAACATTTAGGCTAAAAAAGAAACATTATGTGCCTTTTTGATACAGTTGTGCTCAATTAAATTCACGGAAAATAAAAAAGGAAGCCTTTGGCTTCGCCGGGCTTCCCGTTTTTGTCCATTTTTTTGTTTTTAATAACGCCGTTGAGTTCCATCTGTATTGTAATTATAAGAGCGCCATCCGATAGCGCTTCTCGGGCCTTCCCACCCTGCGGTAGGCGTATTCCACGACGACTCGTTCGCTCATCGTAAGGAATTCGAGATAGCGGCGCGCCGTCGAGCGCGAGAGGCCGAGGCTTTCGCCGACCTCCTGTGCGGAAAACGTCGCGTCGTGCTCCTTGAGGAAGGTTTCGACGTCGTTGAGGCACTTCAGCTGCAACCCCTTCGGTATCGAGCGGTTGGCGCTCCACGACGGATCGTGGCTCTTCATCGCAAGCAGCGCGTCAAGGTCCTCCTGCTGCCACGGGCGCGTCCTGCCGGTCAGCGAATGATGGTATATCTGATAATTTTTCAGCGCGGCGCGCAACCTGTCGAAGGAGAAGGGCTTCACGAGGAATTCGAAGACGCCTATGCAGAGGGCCTTGCGCACAAGCTCCGGATTCTCTCCGGAGGAGACGACTATGTAATCGGTGCGCGAGTAGGATTTGCGCAGCTCGTCCAAGTCGGCCATGGCGTCGAAGTCTTTAAGGAAGAGGTCGAGCAGCACGAGATCGACGTCGACGCACTTCATCGCGTCGAAAAGCTCCCCGCCGTTCGAGACGCACTTAAGAAGCGTGAATGAGCTGTCGTTTATGATCACGTCGGAATACAATTTTTGGAGCAGCGGGTCGGACTCGGCTATAAGAACTTTCAAACTCTGCATTTTCGCTCATCCTCTCTTCATCGGTATGTCCGGCGCGCGGAAGAATCGGCGAAAATACATAGAGGCGTAACAAATACGGCCTGCCAACCCTTCCCCTTTCCAAAACGGGAGGCGCCTCCGTTTCCAAAGACACCCATTGGTCTTGTCCCATGAATAAAATTCGCAGGGGCTTTGACTCGGGGATTTAATCTTTTAATTTCAATTAAAATTATAGCAAAATAAATGTTTACGTCAAGAAAAATTTGCGATTCGGCGCTCTCTTTTTAGATAATACAGTTCGACGATTCACACCCGGCGCAGGGCCGGCGCAAGTCGGTTATAATAGTGGCGGAGCAAAATCCAACGGCGCGGCGTCAAACGTATTGCCGGCCGGCCGCAGCGCTTTATGAAAGAGGTGCCTGTCAATGGCAAATCAAATATGGGATCCGGGAGAATACAAAAGGAACGCGGAGTTCGTGCCGAATTTCGGAGCGGCCGTTATCAAGCTCCTTGAGCCGAAGAGGGGCGAAAGAGTACTCGACCTCGGCTGCGGCACGGGGATTTTGACAAAGAAGCTCGCAGAGGCGGGCTGCTCGGCGGTAGGTGTCGATTCAAGCGCCGAAATGGTCGCGGCCGCGAAGGCGGAGGGCGTCGACGCGTTCGTCGCCGACGCGCAGACCCTTAAGACGAATGAAAAATTCGACGCGGTGATGAGCAACGCCGCGATTCACTGGATGCCGGACCATTACGCGCTTTCGCGTCGCGTCTGGAATCTTCTCAAGCCCGGCGGACGCTTCGCGGCGGAGTGCGGCGGCGAGGGATGTGTGCGCATAATCCGCGAAGGTATGAAGATCGCGCTGATAAAGCGCGGCATAGACTACAAGGCGCGCAACCCCTGGAAGTTCCCCGCGCTCGGGGCCTTCTCGCAGATTCTCGAAAGCCAGGGCTTCAAAATAAAATATATCGCGCGCTTCGACTGCCCGACACAGCTGCCGGCGGGGCTGCGCGGCTGGCTCGAAGTTTTTTCCCACAGCCATACGGCCGGCTTCACAGCTGACGAACGCGAAAGCTTCTACAAGGAGGTCGAGGGTTACTGCCGTCCGGCCCTCTACAGCGAAAAGAACGGTTGGACGGCCGACTACGTGCGTCTGCGCTTCCTCGCGCTTAAGCCCGAGGAACAGCCGTACTCCGCTTAAAAATTTAGAGCGGCCCTTCGCCTATCGACGATACGAAGGGCGCGCTCTTTTATCGCGCCGGCAGGCGCGCTCAGAGCGGGAGCCCCGAGCTCTTCAGCGCCGTGAACCAGTGATTCTCTTCGTCCTGCCCAGAAAAGTAAAGCCTGAACGCCCCTCTTTCGTCCTTCAGCAGCGAGCCCTTGTAAAGGCTCTTTTTACAGAAATTATATTTTCCCGGCTCGATCGCGTCGCCGAAGACGCGCCAGCTCACGCCGCCGTCCCTGCTCGACGCGAACGCTATGCCCCTGTCCGATTTATAATTTCCAGCGCGCTGATAGCAGAGCGTCATCAGCAGCTCAGATTCGTCCTTCTCGATGACTTCCGCGTGCCACGGCTCGACCCCCTCCGGCAACCCGCTGATTTCCGCGGCCGAAGCCTCGCGCCAGCCGAGCATATCGCCGCTTCGCGCGCGCATGATCGAAAAGACGCCGCCCGCGCCGTCAACGTACCAGAGGAAATATTCTCCGCCCCTCCTGACGACGGAGGGCGACATCAGGACGGCGAGCTCCCTTTCGCCGTGGAATTCCTCCATCATGACGGAAGGCGCGCTCCAGTTCACACAGTCCTCCGTCTCCGTGACGAGAAGCCGCACGGAAGCGCCGCTTCGCATATATTCGCTCCTGCGGTAGATAAGATATATTTTCCCGCCCTCGCAGTGCAGCGCCGGGTCCGAGTTGTAGCCGACCCAGTCGGAGGGCGCTGGAATCAGCGGGGACTTTCCCCCGCGCGGCAGACGCCACTCTTCGCCGTCGGCGCTTACGAGGAATTCGGGATTCTCGAAATATTCTATGCCCTGCGGAAGCGGCGTGAGCGTCATTACGTATCTCCACCTTCCCTCGCCGATACCTTCTGGGATGTATCTCGCGCAGGGGTGGACGCTTTCGCCGAAGCCGGAAGTGCAGGATAAGTCGAGTATGCGCATGCCATGCGGCAGCTCCTCTTTTCTCGGCGAAAAGTTTCCCGCAGCGTAAAGCACGCGCGCGTTTTCGAGCTGGTTTTTGTTCCAGAGCTTTTTAAAATATTTCGCGAGGGCGCGCGGCAGCAGCGCGGGGAACCTCACCGCGGCCCGCATCCCTATTCTTATCGCCTCGCGCTTGAATTTGTTCAACTACTTCTCCCTTTTTTCTTTCCCGTGAGCGGCGTAGGCCGCGAAAAAATCCGTGTGATACTCATTCATCTTTTATATTTTTGTCACACGGATTTGCTCAGGGCTAACGCCCTTCGCTGGAAAGTTCGATACCCTTTCCCATTTCAATGAGCTTGCCCCAAAATTTACCAATAACCCTATTTTGCATTTACTTGCTTTTAAATAATTGATTACCTGTGCTTTATGGGCATTCACCAATAACGCGACAGCTTTCAACTCAACTATGACTGAACCATAGCATATAAAATCCGCGTAATACTCTTTATTAATTTTTTTGCCCTTATAAATAATTTCTAATTTCTTCTCTTTCTCAAATGGTATATTCATTAAGCCAAATTCTACAGCCAAAGCTTCCTGATACACTGGTTCTAAAAACCCATTTCCCAGCTCATTAAAAACATTCAGACAAGCTTCTAAAATTTTACCGGTTTCTTCTTCGTATAACAGCATACTGCCTCCGTGAGCGGCGTTAGCCGTGAACAAATCCGTGTGATACTCTTTTACCTTTTATTTTTTCGCGAAAGGAGGCGCTCGTAGATATCTATCGTCCTCTCCGCGACCGCGTCGAGGCCGAATTGTGCGGCGCTTCTCTCGGCTTCGGCTCTGAGTTGCGGCAGCTTTGCGCGGAGCGAAAAAATCCTCGCGAATCTTTCCGCAAGCGCAGACGCGTCTCCCGGCTCATAAAGCAAGCCGTTCACCCCCTCCGTTACGATCTCCGGAGAGCCGCCGATGTTCGTCGCGATCGCGGGGAGACCGCAGGCCATCGCCTCGAGCAGCATGACGCTGAAGCCCTCCGGCCGCTCGGAGGGCGATACGAAGACATCGGCGCCCCAGAGCCATTCTCTGACGTCGTCCACATATCCGCTGAAGAGCACGCTGCCGGCGGCGCCGAGGCGCGAGACGGCGCCTTCCATCTCCGCGCGCAAGGGGCCGTCGCCGATGAGCCAGAGTTTCGTTCCTGCACCCCTCCCAGTTCCCTTCAGAAAGAGCGCGTAGCCCTCGATGAGGGCGCCGAAGCCCTTGCCATCGTCGAAGCGCCCCCCCGCCGCTATCACGACGTCTCCCTCGCCGGTGGAGTTTTTCGCGCGCATTTCGCGGCGCGCCCGCTCGTCCCTTTTATAGAAGCGCGCATCTATCGGGTTGTAGACGACCCGCGACCTTTCCGGCGGGAAGCCCTGCGCCTCCATATGGCGCGCCACGGCCTCCGAGCAGGGCAGTATCATATCGGCGTTCCTGTAATATTTTATCTTCGCGTGCTTGTCGACCGTCGAGACGACCGGGACGTTTCCGCGCCTTCCCCACAGCCCCCCTATCGCGGCCGCCGACGAGAGCCTCGTGTGTATTATGTCCGGCGCGGCTTCGTCAAAGCGCTTCGCGGCGCCGCGGCAGAGCGCCGGCGCGGAAGGAAACAGCGGCCTGTACTCGGCCGTTTCGATTCCGCCTTCGCGCAGCCGCGCGGCCAGCGTGCCGCCTCCACGGCAGAGCGCGCGGTTGTCGACGCCGAGCTCCGTCAGCTTTAAGAGTAGCGCGATCCACGACTCGCGCCACGTGAGGTTGTTTTCGTCTACATAATGCAGGACGCGCACGGCGCTATACCTTTTTCTTTCCGCCGGCCGCTATGACTTCGCGATAGATTTCTTCGTCCTCGTCCGCCATCTTCGCGAGGGTCGGCACGCTTGAGAGAGGAATCTTCAGCTTCGCCGACCTCGTCTTTATAAAATCCTTCAGCGCGGCGCGCCACGCTTCAACGTCGCCCGGCCGCAAAAGGTTTTCGCGCCCTTTCGCCATCTCGGCGACAGGGGCTATATCCGACGCTATGACCGGTATGCCTATCTGCACGGCGCGCGCGAGAGTCAGCGGCATCCCCTCGGCGTAAGAGGGGAAGAGCAGGCAGGAGGAATTCGCCATGAATTCGTCGGCCTTCTCGGAATAGCCGTGGAAGGCTACCTTATCGCCGAGCCCGCGCTCGGAGGCGATTTTTTCAAGCTCGGCGCGCAGCGGGCCGTCTCCTAAGACGTCGAGCGTCCACTCCCCTTCCCGCGGCAGGGCGGCCAAAGCGTCCTGCAGCCCCTTGACAGGAGAGAGGCGCCCTACGAATAAAAATTTCACCGGCCCGCGCAAATTTTCCGGCTTCCAGAAGACTTTCGGCTCGTCGAGCCCGTTCAGCACGACATGCGCGTTTTCGTAAAAGCAGCCCTTCATAGCCTCGCGCACGGCGGCGCTGACGCATATCACACAGGCCGCGCCGCGGTAGGGCGCGTATATCCAGCGCGATTTGTTGCCGAAATCGACGTGGGCCGTGACGATGTAGGGGATGCCGGCTTTTTTAGAGGCGATCTGGGCGATCCACGCCGGCACGCGCGAATGGGCGTGAAGCAGCTGGACGCCTTCGGCGCGCGCTCTGCGCGAAATTTTTTTCGCGCAGAGCGCGACGGTAAAAGGATTTTTTTTATGCACGGGCATTTCGATCTGCCGCACGCGCGCGGAAAGCTGGCGCGCCATTCTGCCGCCGGCCGATATGACGGTGACGTCGTGCCCGCGGCGCGAAAGCTCGTTGGAAAGGTCTATCACATGGCGCTCGACGCCGCCTATCTCAAGCTCCGGAAGAATTTCGACTACCTTCATCTCCCGGGCCCTTTCAACTTCGCGGCGATTATATAAGGCAGCGTCCATATGTGGGCGCGGAAGAGGTTGTCCGCCAGCTGTTTTTTAAGGCGCTTTACGCAGTCCGCCGAATGTATGTGCGTGAAGGCCGGAGAGGAGAGCCCCGAGAGCATCAGCCTTATCAGTTCGTCTTCGCTGCGGCAGTACGGCGTGAGTCTCAGGTAGCGCCAGTAAAGGTCGTCGACGTACGGGCGCGTGCAGGCGACCCACGGCTTCGCCGCGCCGCCCGCCATGTGCCATATCGAGCCGCGCAGATCCTCTTCGCCCACGCCGCCTGCGTCGATGCGGTTGAATTTTTCATCTATCAGCAGCTTGTCCTTCGCGAAAATATAATTTAGGCAGTCCTGGTCGGCGAGGGTTATGCATTTTTTATATTTAGCGTAGAAATCTTCGACGGCTTTCAAAAAGTCGTACTCTTCGCGCAGCTTTTTTAGATTCATCAGCAGCACCCCGGCGTTGAAGTAGCCGTCGCGCGCTACGCCCAAGACATCCCACACCAGGCCGAGGCGCCACGGAACGGGCGCGCCTTTGATATAATCGAGCGACCAGACGTCGCGCGCCGCGGCGACAGCGAAATTTTCCAGCGGGACGTCCCACAGCTCCGCGATGTCCATGTTGACCGCGATGTCGCAGTCGAGATAGATTATCTTATCGGCGCCTACTATCTCCGGCAGCAGCAGCCTGTAGAGCGTGCCGCGCGCGCCGTCCGCCGTCAGACGGCTTACGTCGATATTTTTTCCCTCTATCATGCTGCCGGCGTTGATAAAGTCCGCGCTCTGCCCGAAGTCCCCCGCGGTCGTTGCGAGCTTGTTTCTGTTCTCCTCCGTCAGCGTCTCGTCGTGTATTATATGAACGCATACGCTCTCCTTTGTGTTGGCGAAGATCGACGCCATCGTGACGGCGGCGTGGCGCGAATAGCCTCCCTTCGGGTCGCAGAACGCAAGCGCGATATGGATGGTCTCTTTCTGCAAATCTTTCACAGCCTTCATACGCGCCCCAAGCGGCGCTCCGTCTCCTCACAGGCGGACGTTGCCGACCGCCGTGAACCAGTGCCCTTCGGCCTCACGGAGTGAATAATAAAGCCTCCAGCCGCTATTGTCTTTTATAAGCGAGGCTTTGTAAAGGCTTTTCTCTCCGCGGCGTCAACGCCCCGCGTAGCCGCTGTATTTGCTATAATACAGCGACGGCAGCAGCAGAGCGGCGCAGCCGCGCAGGAAGACCTCCGGCTTGATGAAAAACGCGCCGCGGCTCTTAAGTATCGCGCGCCTTATGTCCTTAGACGAAAGCAGCGCGTCGAAGCGCTCCCTTTGGCCGCTCATCGCGAAATAGGAAAGCAGCCGGAGGTACGCCAGGGGCAGGAGCATATCCTCGGCCAAGAGGCGAGGCCTTTTCCCGCTCGCGTTCCTTCTTATATACTCGGCCTCGCGGAAGTGCGCCTCGGTGTGATGCAGATAGCGCTCGATTTTCTTTTTTCTATTTTTTATCTCGGCGCGCGACCCCATCGCCTCGTGCTGGACGTAGATGTAAAGGCAGTCCGGCACGAAGGAGCACTTATTCGCGCGGCAGAGGACCTTTATCAGGAATTCTACGTCCTCGCCGGCGCTGCAGCCGTCCTTGTAGGCGATCGCACTGCCCGTCAGGAAATCTTTTCTGTAAAGGGTCGCGCAGTGCGGGATGTCGAGCTTGTTCAGTATGCGCAGCTCCAATACCTCTTCCATGCTCAGCCCCTCCGGCGCGACAAGGGGAAAATCTTTCACCTCTCCGCTCAATGGGTCGTGCGTCTTATAGCCGCACGACGCGAAGTCGCCGCCGTTTTCCGTGATTGAGGCGTGCAGCGCGGAGATAAAACCCGTCTCCGCCATGTCGTCGCCGTCGAAAAAGAGGACGTATCTGCCCGACGATTCGCGCAGCCCCCTGTTTCTCGCCGACGAGCAGCCGACGTTTTTTCCGAGGCGTATCAGCTTATAATTTCTTCCGCCGCGCGAAAGTATTTCACAGGCGCGCTGCGCGCCGCCGTCCGTCGAAGCGTCGTCGACCGCGACGATCTCCAAATCTGCGAAATCCTGCCGGATGAGGGAGCCGAGAGTCGCGGGCAGCATCTCCCTCTGATTATATATCGGGACTATGACGCTGACTTCGCTCAACGCACGCCCACCGCCTCTATCAGGAATCTCCCGCGGGCAGGCCTGCCCATATTAACGGTCGAACGAAGACGGCGCCGGCGCGATAAAACTCGGTTAAGCGCCGTCATTCGCCGCTCCATCTTCATCTTTCCACTCCACAAGACGAGGGGCTTCGTCCAGAATAGATTTGTACTGCTCAAGGGAGCCGTCCTTTCCTTCCGGATCCAGCCGCATATATCTTTCATATTTTTCCCTTCTTTTATCCTCGTCTATCCATCCGTAGTGCTTCAGCCTCAGCGAAGAATTGCGGCTTTTAAGGTACTTTATGTTGTTAGGCATCCTGCCGCAATGTTGGTTGGTGCGTTTCGTAAATAGATATTGAAAGTCTTCGTCGTAGCGCAGCATGAAGGCTTCGTAGCGCAGGTGGGCGTTCCATAAGGAATCTTCGCGATAGTGCTTTTCGTCCCATAAGTCATAGCGCCGAAAAGCATACACATAAACGTAAGGGTCTTCGCTCAGGACTCTCCGTATGTCATCCTTGAAGCGAGCCTCGAAGATTTCGTCCGCATCCAGAAAGAGCACCCATTCTGGGCGCATTTTTACAGTCTCTTCCCACTGAAGCCGCCGCAAGCGCCATTCCGTGGAAAACATCGATACGCTGTTTCTGATGATTTTATACGGTATATTTTTCAGAGCCTCTTCGCAGACTCGGACCGTATCGTCGGTGCTCGCGTCGTCTATAATGACGGCGTCGTCGATGTATTCCGCACAGCTTGCCAGCATCTTCGCCAGATATGCCGAAGCTTCGTTTCTCACAACCATCGAAAGCGTTATCTTAGGGACGTCCGATCCGACGTTTTTCTTAAAGCGCCGCAGCAAAGCGGTAAGTTTAGTGTTCCATCTTATTTCTTCGTATATATGATACAGCCTATACCTTACGCCCGTTTTCATCACGCGCAGATACTTCCTCGCTTTATCGCTGAATGACAAATCATCCATCTCGTCTGTAAATGAAAAGCCGCTTTTTTTATATTCAGCCACGCCCCGAAGGTAGCTCTCTCTGTATATATGATAAGCCGGATAAAACGTATCCACGAACAGCTCAAAGCCGGCGGCGACGGCGCGAATGCAAAAAGCGCGGTCTTCCCCCCAGAATGAGATGTTATAGAGCTTGTCAAAGTTTACCCCCGCCGACAGCACTTTTTGTGAAATGAGAGTACAGGCGCCCAAGCCGCCTACCCTGTAGGTCCCCTTTTCTTTCAGCGCAGAGATGAACTCCATCTTCTTCACGGTCCGGTAAAGGCGGTTTTTTGTTCTGGGATCGGCCGGGTCGTACAAGAAGCCTTGATCCATCAGCCATACCTGCGGCTCATAGTCGTCGCCCTTCGATACCTTTGTCCAAAAAATGTTCGACACTATCTCTCTGTCGACGGAAAGGAGCCGCCGCAGCGTTTCAGGGTGCAATACCAAGTCTGAATCCACTAAAAATAGAAAGTCGCACCCCATTTTCCGAGCGTAGTCTATGATGGCATTTTTCAGCCCGGCGACTCGCTCTATCAGCTCGCCATCCCAATTATGTCCGTCGTACGACGTCCTGTTCATAAAAATCATGCCGGAGTCCACAATATCCACTTCAGCGTTATCAGCCTTAAACGTACGCAACAAATCGGAGGATTCTGAAGCGTCACAATCGTCGACAAACAAGTATGCGACCTGTAGATCCTCTTTGTTCAGTTCGCTCAACGAGAGCAAAAATTCTCTTAATATATTTGCCTTTTGCCTAACCGGACTTCCGATTAAAATTTTCTTCAAACCGACGACACCTCATCAATATGACCCGCTTACAGCGGATTTGTCTTCTTTTCTTCGCACATGACCGGCGCGAACACAAGGCATGCGGTACTCCAAAACGGTATCATGATTTGCCTGCGGACATAAAAGAACGATTCCACCGATCCCGCCACAGCAAAAAGAATCAAGATAGACACCACGACAAAGGGCACGGCGGAGCGGTCTTTATCTACGACAATTTTCTTCGCCGCCGCAATAAACAACGACGCTATAGACGCGAAATAAAGCAGCGCCCCCAGCATTCCAGTGTGGAAGGCCGCCTCAATATAGCTCGAATGGGGGTGCGGCTTTCTTATTTTTGAATAATCATAGTAGTCGACCCAGCCAAACCCCGTCGCTTTTTTTAACCGGACTAAATCCATGGCTTCCGTCCAAATTTCGTCTCTTTTCGTCGTAAAATCGGAAAAATCTCTATTTATCATACTCAACTGCCTGTACTGGTCGAATACCTCTTTTTTTATATCTTTGACGCACATGGCGGCAGAAAAAACGCAAATCAGCACTAAGAGCGCCAGAGAAAAATTTTTCAAACTGAGGGAATGCCTTATCTCCCGGCTGGAGAGCATATAGGGCACGATAAACAAGAGCTGGGCCGCCAAAGAAACCATTATGGTAAGGTAATAGGTCAGAACGGCCACGATCACCATCTCGATAATGCCTGCGGCGAGCAGCTGCTTGCGCCTCCTGGATTCCCCCGCCTCTGTCAATTTATAAAACAACCACGGCAGCAACGCCAGGATGATCATTCCGGCGTGCAATGTGTACTTGCAAAGAACCCATTCTATCTCATCGGTCTTGGCAAAGCCGAGATATGCCCTCTGGATGAAAGAGACGGTGGCAAAAAATATCCCGCTGCTTATTGACAAAGCGCTCATACGTTTGACAAAAAAATCATCCCTTGCGTAGAGCATGACGCCATAAACCCACAGCGCCACCTCAATGGGCCTGGCCACACCTTTAAGACGTTCCGCCAGCGCCTCGTCGCCGAATAACATTGGATCAAGGATCACCCAGGCCAAGAAAACGCATAACGTCACCATCGCAAATTTTGTAAAGCTATCCCATCTATCCGTACTTATATCCCGCCGCTTTCCCTTAGTAAGCAGAAGAGCGGCAAAAAGGGAAACCCGCCTTAATAAATCCGGCAGATACCAGCCAAAGCATATCGAAAAGATGAACAAAGTCTGCGCCATTCTGAAACGGCGGCCACCGTCGCCCATAAAGCCGCGTACACGGCATTTTATCTGCGCAACATAAGGAAAGTCCATCGGCACTTACCTCCCCAAATGATATAAATTCCGCAACAGGGCTAAACCCAACGCCACTCCGTAAGACGCATCAAAAATCTTTTCACAAGATAAAGCGCTTATTTTTCCCGTCCACATAATACACAATACTAACATAAGAATATAACGCGTCTATAACAAAACGGGCGGTAAACGCGCATCGCGCCTACCCTCCGGCCAAGCTCGACAGGTCGAATATCGGCAAAAGCACCGCGATCACCACGAAGCCTACGAGCGCACCCATGAGCAATATTATCATAGGCTCGGCGAGCGTGGCCCACTTCTGCATAGAGCTCTGCGCGTACTCCCAGCAGTTCCTGCCGAGGCGCTCCGCCGCGTCGGGAAGGTTGCCGCCGCTCTCTCCGACACGGATTATCGTCACGATCTCCTCTGGGAATGAGCCCTCTTTTTCCAGCGCCTGCGAGAAGCGGTAGCCCTCTCTGATGCGCTCGGCGACGGCGGGCAGGCGCCCCTTGACCGGGTCGAGCGGCTCCGTCAGCCTGAGCGCCTGAACGAGCGGCAGGCCCGATCGCAGCAGGGTCCCGGTCTGGCTGAATATGAGGGAAAAGGTCATGTTGTCGCGGATGTCCTTGAAGAAGGGCAGAGAAATTTTTCTGCCGCTGCGCCTTATCCATAAAAACGCGGCGAGCGCGACGAGGAGGAAGGGGGCGAAGCCGACGCGCACCGCGTCGGAGAGGAATATCAACGCTTTCGTGACGAAGGGCAGTTCGGCGCCTGATTCGACGACTAAGGCCGTCAGCTTGGGCACGACGAAGCTGAGCAGGAAGACGACGACGCCGAGCCCGACGAAGAGCATCAGCACGGGGTAGGTCAGCGACGATTGGATTTTACGGCGCAGAGATATTTCGTTCTGTATCAGCTCCGCGGCCTTTTCGAGAATGTCGGCCAAAGAGGCGGACATTTCGCCCGACTCGACCATGCCGACGAGGCTCTCTCGGAAGACGCCGAGCGAGGCCATCGACGCGGCGAGAGAGCGCCCGTCTTCGACGGATTCACGGAGCCGCGTGTATATGGGCTTGAGGTTTTTATCGAGGGTCTGTTTCTGAAGCAGCGCGAGAATCTCTGTCAGCGAAAGCCCGCTCCTCATGAAGGAGGAGAGAGTCGTGCAGAAGATATGCTGCTCTTCCAGCGTAAGTTTTTTCGCGCGCCTCCGCCCCGTCGGCGAAAAGGCCCGCGGCCTCTGCTCCTTGACGGAGACCACCGTGTATTTCTGAGCGGCGAGCTCGCGCAGCAGATCGTTTTCTCCCGCGGCCTCTCTGCTCAGCGTTTTTTTTTCGCCGTCGGCCGTATAGACCTCGGCTCTGTAGAGCGGCATAATTACGCCTCGCCTACGACGCGCAGCATCTCTTCCGGCGTTGTCTCGCCGCCGCTTACGGCCCGCAGGCCGAGTTCGAGCAGCGTGGCGAAGCCGCCCTTGCGCGCGAGCTCCCTGAGTTCGTGCGCCGGAGCGCCGCGTGATATCGCTTCCTGTATCTCCGGCGTCACGTCGAACTGCTCGTAGAGTCCGAAGCGCCCCCTGTAGCCGCTGCCGCCGCAGTAGTCGCAGCCTTCGCCGCGCCACGCCTTCGTCACGCCGCCCTTAAGCACGATGCCGGAAGTCTCTATCTCTTTCTTACAGCGCGGGCAGATGCGGCGCACAAGCCGCTGGGCGACGACGCCGAGCAGCGAGCCTGCTATTAGATAGGGCTCGACTCCCATATCCGCAAGGCGCGTCACCGCGCTTATCGAGTCGTTGGTGTGCAGCGTCGAAAAGACGAGATGCCCGGTGAGCGACGCCTGTATCCCTATATGCGCGGTGTCGAAGTCGCGCATTTCGCCGATCATTATTATGTCCGGGTCCTGACGCAGGATGGAGCGCAGCGCGTTCGCGAAGGTGAGCCCGGCCTTCTCGTTCACCTGCACCTGTCCGACGCCCGGCAGATCGTATTCGATAGGGTCCTCGACCGTGATGACGTTCACCTGCGGGCGCGCGAGCCTCTGAAGTATCGCGTAAAGGCTCGTGCTTTTGCCGGAGCCCGTCGGCCCCGTGAACAATATCATACCGTTCGGGCGCCGGATGAGCTCCTCCATCCTTTCACGCTCGAAGGCCTTCATCCCCAGATCCTCAAGGGTGAGAAGCCCACGCGCTTTGTCGAGCAGGCGGAGGACGAGGCGTTCGCCGTGCTGGGTCGGCAGAGAACTGACGCGGATGTCCACGAGACGCGAACCGAGGCTTATGCCGATTCTTCCGTCCTGCGGCACGAAGCGCTCCGCGATATCCATGTTCGCCATGACCTTCACGCGGCTGGTCACCGGGGCCTGATGCCCCTTCGAGAGCATGTATCTGTCGGAGAGCACGCCGTCGATGCGGTAACGCACCGCGACGCGGTCCTCGTAAGGTTCGATGTGTATGTCCGTCGCACGTTCGCGCAGAGATTCCATCAATATGCCGTTCACGAGCTTGACTACCGGCGCATCGGCGCTGTCGCTCATGACCTCCTGCCGCGCGAGCTCCGAGAGGTCGTCGATCTCTTCTATCGCGTTCAGCGTCTCCTCGCCGACGCCGCTCTTTATATCGTAAAGGGCGCGTATCAGATTCTGAATCTCCGCCGGCGCGAAGAGCCTGACCTCCGCGCTCGCGCCGGCGGAGGCCGCGAGCAGCTGCGCCGCCACAGCGCAGGAGTAATCCGACGCGGCGAAGGTCATCACGCCGCCGCCGAAGGATATCGGGACGAAGCCCCTGTCGCGCAGCGCGTCAAGGCTGACCCCTTCCGGTATCAGATCGAGGACTTTTTCCGGCGACGCGCCGAGCTCTTTCAACGACTCTGTCATCTTATTTGGAATTATCCGACGGCACTTCCGGCGTTTCCGCCGGCGTCCGCTGCTCGGTCACGTCCGCCGATGCCGCGCCGCGCTTCGGGTCGAGCATGTCGCGCGTGACCCCCTGCTGCCTCGTGGCCTTCTGATAATCGCTGTTGTTGCGCCGCAGGAGAATGTCCTCCGCCTCGCTGAGCTTCTGCCCGTCGCGGATTATGTCGTTCGTTATCTGCGATGCATGCTGCGGCGTCTCCAGTATGTACGGCGTAAGGAATATCATCAGGTCGACTTTTTCGCGCTGTTTTTCGCTCGATTTGAAAAGGTTGCCGACGATCGGTATGTAGGAGAAGAGCGGTACGCGGTTGCGCAGCTCCTTCTCAGCCTCCTTGATGAGGCCGCCGATGACGACCGTCTCGCCGTTGGCGACGAGGACGCTCGTCTTGACCTCGCGCTTCGACGTGACGGGCGTCACGGAGTTCATCGTCGTCATGAGGTCCTCTATGCTCTGCTCTATCTCGAGCGCGACGAGGTTGCCGCTCCTGATGTGCGGCGTCACGTTGAGTATAAGCCCGACGTCCTTGTATTCGTAGGAATTCGTGACCGAGTTCGTGTTCGTCTGGTTCGTAAGGCTGCCCTTCAGCTGCGGTATGACCTGCCCGACCTGCAGAGAGCTCTTCAGATTGTCGGTGCACATCAGCCGCGGCATCGAGAGGACGTTGATCGCGTCGAACTTGTTCAACAGCTTTATGTAGGCGTATACGAGCGCCGCCCCCTCCGTGTTCGTCTGCGAATAGGTGCTGCCGTTCCTTTCGACGAGCTCCTCTTTCGTGATAAGCTTCTGGTAGAGCTCCTGAATGTCCGACGTCACGGCGGTGCTGCCGAGCTGCATGTTGCCGGCGGCGACGACGCTGCCGAAGAGGTCGCCGCCCCAGGCGGCCCAGTCTATGCCGGCGCTGTTCAGCTTGTTCAGGCTCACCTCGGCGATGAGGCCGCGCAGCATTACCTGCTTCGGCTGAGTGTCAAGCTTTTCCAGTATGGCTTTTAGCGAGTTGTACTGCTCCTGCGATGCCGTGAAGATAAGGCTGTTCGTCGGCAGGTCCGGCACCACGGTGGCCGGCATGACGCCCTTCGGGTCGGGCGCAAGCTTCGCGGCGACCGCGAGTATCTGCGACAGCTGCTCGGCAACGGCCTTGGCGTCGGCGTTGTTCAGCTTGTAAACGTGGAAATCCTCTGTGCGCGACGGCACGTCCAAAGATTTTATTATGCGCTCGCCCTCGCGAAGGTTCTGGCTGCTGCCGACGAGTATCACGCGCTTCGTGCGTTCGTCGGCGACGGCGGACATCCCCGCAAGCTTGGACGACGCGTCCTTCGCTATAGCGTTCAGCTGCGCTTCCAGCAGCTTCGCGTTCGCGTACTGCAGAGAGAAGACCTTTATCGAGCGTATGCTGTCGGGCGCGTCTATAGCGCGTACCACCCCCGCCGCGCGCGCAAGCAGCGACGCCTTGCCCACCAGCAGCACCGCGCTGCCGTTGCCTATCGGAGAGACCTGCAGCTGCGGTATCGCCATCTTAAGCGGCGAGACGACGTAGCCGGCCTTGACGTAGGAGAGGGGCACAAGCTGTACCATCACGCTCTCCCCCGGCTCGACGCTCTGGTCTCCCTTGATCACCATATTGCTCGCGGCGCCTCCGGAGAGCGGGATCACCTTTGAATAGCCGTCCATCTCCTGAATCGCCAGGTTGTTCATCTCAAGTACGGAGAGCATGACCTGCCGCGCCTCTTTCAGCGTCACCGCCTTCGGAGAAACGACGGACACCCTGCCCGATATGCCGGGGTTGACGAGTATATTTTCGCCGAGCAGCTCGGACATGAAGCGGATGAACTTCGCCATCTCCAGATCCTTGAAGTTGAGCTGGACGCGGCCGGCCGCGCGCATCTCCCTCGCTGCGGTTATCAGGTTCTGTTCCTCCTGGTCAGGCTCCGCGGCGGGCAGAGCGCAGGCGCTCAAAGATATGGACGCGGCGAACAGCGCGCAAATTACCGTTTTCTTCCAATGCATTGTCTTCACTCCCGAAAGTCCCGATGAAGCGGAAAACTGTTGTTATTTTACTTTATTTATTCATTTCTTCGCCGTTCTATCCGCCGATTTTCATCTCGGCGATAAATCAATTTCCGGCGTTTTCTTCCTCTTTCGCCGCGATATAGAGAGTCAGCTCTCTTCCCTTTTTATCGCGGATCGTCAGTTCGCGCCACGAGAGGCGCCCCGCGTCCGGCGCCTGGTCGGCCGACGCGCCGAATCTCAGCTTTCCGAAATCCCTGCCGAACATCTCCGTCTCCTTCGCTGCGGTAGTCCACGTTATATCTCCGCTCGTCCCGCTTTCGCCGAGCTCTCCGACGACGACGCCGGCCTCGACGGCTTCGGCTTCGTTCAGAAGCCCCTCCCTCTCGCTTGTCTCGGCAAGAGTCTTCTGAGCCATTATGACGAGCTTGAGCGAGGCGGTGCCGACCGCGGCGAGAATCATCACCGCAAGCATGACCTCTATCAGAGTAAAGCCCCTCCGACGCGGCACGCGTTATCTCACCTGATACTTCAATTCGAGAGGCTTGCCGCCGCGCATGACCGAAACGTCGAAGCGCGAACCGGCCATCAGAGAATTGACGGCGTTGGCCGCGTCTCCCATGTTGGTTATTTTGACGCCGTTGACGGCCTGTATCACGTCGCCCTGAAGGACCCCGACGTGCGCGAATACGCTGTCGCCGTCGATGCGCTGCAGCAGCATCCCTTCGCCGTTCTCCGCCGGCACCATGCGCATTTTCCCGATTTCGTCGTAAGGATTCATCAAAAGCGCGTCGACGAGCTCTCGCGGCACGGCGCCCTCCCTGTCGGCCGAGGCCGGCTCTACGCCGGAGAAGTCTAACTTCGGCTTCGCCGGGGCGCGCGCCGCGGATTGCGCAGCCGCGGGAGGAGGAGGCGGCGGCGACTTGACCGCGGCCCCGCCGGAGAGGAGTAGGAAGAGCGGATGCGTTTCCCTCCCGTCGTCCAGAAGCGCTTCCCCGTATTTTATATTCACAAGCTTATAGCCGCCCACGCTTTGCCCCTTCAGATAAAGGCGCATCCCCTCGGGGCCGGATATCCACGCGCCGACGTTCGGCAGCGTACCGTGCAGGGTAAAGGCCGATAGGGGAGAGCGCGACGGCGCTTTCTCTGCGCCGCGCGCTTCGGCGCCGAAGGGGTTGGCCCGCGTAAAGTCCCCGAGCTCCCCGGCGCTTCCGGCGTTCGCGAAGGAGGGGGCGCGCAGCGCCGCCCTCACGGCCGCGCTCCTCTGCGCATCCAGAGAGGCGCCCAGAAGCGCGCCCTTCAGCATGAGACAGAGGCAGAGCGCCGCCAGCAGCCCCCCGACGAAGAGGGCCGGCAGCGCGCCCCGCAAAGCCTTTCCGCTTCCGCTGCGCGTTTCAAAGGGCGAACGGAGCGAGGCGAAAATTTTTCCGAATCTTTTAGCCTCGCCTCGCCGCGCGCCGCCGTTCATTTTATCTTTTGCGAAGGAGAATATTCTCATTTTTGAATCCTCCACTCGCCCTCTTTTATTTTCGTGAGCCTGACGACGCCCAGATTTTTCGCGAGCTCGAGCGCTCTGTCCATCTCCGGCGAGGTCCTGAGCAGGAGCTCGGCGCGCATCAGGCTGCCGTCTGAAGAGAGCTCGGCTCTGCCGGTCAAAGAAGTTTTTCCGACGAGCGCGATGTCGTCGAGCATGGCGCCGCCGCCGGAAAGCGTGAGCCGAGCGCTGCCGGAGTCCCATTCAAGAGACTGGCGCGTCACCGGCACGAGGCTGCCGCGCCCCGTTTCGATCCTGCATTTGAGCTTGCGCGAAAGGAGCGACGAGATCATCGACGGCGTGAACGAAGCTTCGCGCAGCGCAAGCCTGAAGACGGGAAAGTCCGCGGCGACGCCGCCGTAGCTAAAGCGCTTCGAAAATATCCCGTCCACCTCCGAGGAAGAGATAGTCAAGAAAATCCCGTTTTCGGCGGCGAAGCCGACGGCGAGATTCGCCGCGGTATCGGCCGCCGTCTTCCAGGGGAAAAATATGATGACGCCGCATACTATTCCCGCGAGTGCGGCCGCGGCGCCTGCGACGTACTTTCTCATTCCCTCGAGCCCTCGACAGTCAGAGTAACGTTTATCAGCCGCCCGTCCTTCTGCGACGAGAGCGCGCGAATCTCCGCCGTCTTGACGGAAAGGCCGTTCCTGCGGAGATCCTCGGCGAGCTTAGAGAACTCGTCGCCGTAAAGCCGGTTCAGCTGGAGCACGAGCCCCGACGGCGACGACGCGAGCTGCGCGACCCTCTCCTGAAGCCCGAGCTTCCCCACTATCTCCGAGAGCGCGGCAAGAGGCTCTTTGCCCGCGGAGGGCGCGGAGCTCGGATAGGACTTTATTTTCACAGCCGCCGAAAGCACCCGTCCCGCGTCGGCCTCGCGCTCCTCGTTCTCGGAGAGGGCCGAGAGGGCGAGCGAAAAGACGGAAAGCGCCGCCGCCCATATCAGCAACGTGACGAGCGCCGCGGAGCGCAGACGCTTAGCCTCGGGCATTTCGCACAATCCTTCGAGGGGCGTCACTCAGAGCGCCCCCCTTCGGAGAGGGTGAGTGTGAAGCGCATTCCTCCGCCGGGAATCCGCTGGACGTCGCCGGTCTTCGCGGCGAAGCCGTTCCTGCCGAGCGCGTCGCGGAGCTTTTGTATATCCTCCGCCTTCGACGCCTGTCCTTCAACTTCTGTGCGCTCAAGGCCGTAGCGTATAGCGTCGATCCGCACGGCTTTCGCGTCGGGCAGCTCCTTCCAAGCCGCGGCGAAGTTCGCGAGAGTCCCGTCGAGCGTGAGCTGTACTCCTCCGCCGGAGAGCAGGCCGAGCTGCTTCGTCGCGGAGGCGAGGGGGCTGCGGCTCGTCCCTCCGAGCGCGGCGGTGTATATTTCGCGCGGCGCGCTTTCGAAGGAAGACGCCGCGCGCTTGTTCTGTATGAGCAATATCGATGAAAGAATCAAAAAAATCAGGCCGACAGCCGAGGCCGCCTTCAGAGCGGCGAAGCAGGAGGCGAAAAAGGCGTCGCAGCGCTCGGCCGTCGAAGTCCCTCTGCTCGAAAGGTCCAGGCGGGATAGGGAGGGCGACGCGGCGAAAGAAGCTTCGGCCGCGCGGCGCAGCTCTTCCCGCGACAGGCTTTCGCCGTCGATTATGCGCACGTTGCCGGGCGCTATCTCGGCGCCGCAGGAGGAGGCGTAGCCGCGCATCAGATCCGCGAGCTCGCCGGCTCCCCCCTCGGAAGGAGACATGTATTTATAAAAGCGCGGTGTAAGGTCCTCTTCGAACCATATCGCACAGCAGCCGGAAACGCCCCGCCAGACGACGACGCCTCCTTCAGCTTCCGAGGCGAACGCGGCGGGAGCCGGCAGAAGGACGATCTCCCTGCCGAATTTTTCCTCGCACTCTTCGACCTCTTCTTTGGAGACGAACCACGCGGCGCCGCGCGTCAGGTCGGCGCGCTGCTCCGTTATCTGCGGAATCATCGAAAGCCTTTCGGCGAGGCCGCCGAGTATCGGGCGGAACGAGAAGGAAATCGCGTTCCTCAGGCTGCCTCTGCGGCCGAAGGGGTACGAAAAGGGGTAAAGGACCGCGGTGCGCAGCGGGACGAAGAAGACCCTTTTTTCGCCGGAGACGGCGCCGCCGGCGCCCTGCGAAGGGCCGTAAAATTTTATATTGCGCCGCGCTCCTACGAGCGGCGCGGAAGCCGAGCTCCCACCAAATAATTTTTTGACCTTTATCAGCCCGAATCCCCCTTTCACCCTGCGCTACCCTTCCCATTCCTCTATCATACAACTACCTTTGCTCCTGCGCACCCTGATTCTGTAATTTCTCGGCGCCCCGCCTTTCGGTTCGACGCGCATCTCAAGCAGAAAATCCGTGCTTTCATAGCCTATCACATTAGCGAGCTTTGTGGCAAGCGCAGGAGGAAAACCCGGCACGCGGCGCAGATCATCGAGGCTCTTTATCGGCCGCGAAAGCCGCGACGAGGCTACGCCCCGCGCGGTCTCAAGCGAAATTTCAGGGTCGAGCTTCGCTATCATCTCGGGCTCGGCCACGTTGACGTTTATCTTCTGCCCACCGAGCACGTCAAGATACCTTGCGACGCCGCCCGGATGCTCCTCGTCCCCCCACAATATCGCGTCGTCGATCTCCGGCAGAGCCTTCAGCTCGCAGAGGTCGGAGAGCGGCCTGTTTATATTTTTCTCGCTCTCGGCGCCGCCGAGCTTCTGCCTGTCGTCGACGTCGATGAAATCTATCACGCGCTGCGCGAGTTCCGCGTGCCCCGCCTCTTCCCAGATGGCGTTCCAAGCCGCCCTATACTCCGCTCGCGGCGTCACGCCGTCCGGAAGCAGGATGGCGTTCAGCGGCATCTTTCCATTCAGCGGCGTCATATGCACAGTGACGGCGTAATTCCCTATTTCGATTCTGACGTCCTGCCCGGGCGCGTACAGCGGCTCGTCGAAACCGTCGTAGCCGTTGGCGTCCTCGGCGATTTTTTTGCCGGCGATTCCAGCGGCGATCTCGGCCGCGCCGCGGCACTTCAGAATGTTTTCGCGCGCCGCCGCACGCTTCGCCTCGGTGCGCGCGAACCACGCGAAGGCCGTGGCCGACGTCAGCAGCAGCGTCGTCGCGAAGAGCACCGAGATAAGGATGAAGCCTCTACTTCTTAGCGGCATTGGGGAACCTCCCGGTGTGAGAATACGTTCCGCGATTCGTAAAAATTTTCGTCCTCAGCGCCGTTGGAAGGGCGCCGGCGTAATCGTCCTCCCATTTTTCTCCGCCGTAGATCTGGAAGCGCACGCCCTCCGCTCCGGCGAGCGTCAGCTTCGCATCCTTCGCGTCGAGAGCGTCGGTGTCGACGTCCATCGGGCTCTTCGCGCCGCCGGAGGAGCTGTCGCCGGAGGCCGCGCCGTGCGACGCTTCGCCGACGATCGTCCAGCGATAGAGCCCACGCTTCTCCGACTCGAAAGGGCCTCCGCCGGCGATTTTGTACACCACGACGCCAGTACCCTTCCCCTCGAACTTCGGCGCCCCGCTCCAGATGACGAGCCGGTCGTCGTTCTCCCGCGAGAGGCCGCTCTTGTGGATCACCTTAAAGGAGGGGAAGGAGGGGTTAGCCACGACCCTGCGCGCGTCGGAATATATCCTTTCCACAGCGGCGGCCGGGCTGCGCCGCGCTCCCCAGCGCGATTGCGCTTCATCGAGCGAGCCGACGGTAAAAACGAGCGGCGCCAGCGCGGCGGAGGCTATCACGCCGGCAAGCCCCGCTACGATCATTATCTCGATCAACGTAAAACCCGCGCGGCCGCGCATCTATTTCCGCTGTCAATCCGCGCTCGCCGCGCCCTCTCCGAGCGCGGAGGGATGCAGATACGGCGCGAGCCGCTCGAAGAGCGCTCCGTCGCCTGTGCGCCGCACGATCTCTGCCAGCTCGAAGAGCTGCTTCGCCTGCGGGCGCGTGCCGAAGCTCTTCAGGAGCTGCCCGACGCACGCACGCAGATCCTCCGGCCTTCCGGTCGCCTTAGCGACGGAGAGCAGATGATACGCGAGCTGCTCGTTCGCCTCGTCGCGCTCCATCAGGCTCCTCATCGCCGCGTCGATGTGGGCGCGCTGCAGCGAAGCGCTGTTCGTCAACGTAGCGGCGCGCAGCCGCTTGTCGGCGGCGCAGCCCGACGCCAGGAAGAGCATCCCGGCGACGGAGACGGCGGCCAAGAAAACGCCGAAGCTCCTATAGGCCGCCGAGAAACGTATCCTCTCCGACGCGCCGCTTTCGGGAAAAATCTCCCTGTTGACGACGGCGAAGGCGAGCGACAGCCATATAACGTTTTCGATGCGGTGGAAGGGGCGGCTGAAGAGCGCGTCGAAGCATATCAGGAATATCATCGCACAGCCCCAGACGGCCATGTCCGATAAATTTTCCTTACGCGACAGCGCGCGCACGAAGGCTCGTAGCCACCACAGCATCGCGCCGAGCAGCGCGAGCGCGCCGAAGAGGCCGAATTCGGCGAGCCACTGCAGATATTCGCTGTGCGCCCAATAGGTGAACTGCCACTTCATCCAGGGGTGTTCCCTCAGAGCCCTGCCCTGCGCCTCGAGGTAATGCCACTTGAAGTGGCCGAGCCCCACGCCGGCCAGAGGATGCTCCTTAACGACGTTCCAGCTCGTCATCCATATTTCTTTCCGAGCGCCGACGTTCCTCGCGTTTACGAGCATGTCCGACGCCTTGCTGATGAGCGAGTAGGAGCGGCTCCATCCGAAATGCCCCATGCTGATGTTGAACGCGAGCGCCAGAAGGACGATAAGCGAAGCCGCGCCTATCGGCTTCAGAAGTTTCTTATCCTTACATCTGCATACGACGAGCGAAATTATTATGACGCCGGTGAGAAGAGAGAGCACTCCGGCGCGCGTCGTAGAGTTCCACAGCCCCCACGAGTTGAAGGCGAGCAGAAGCAAGTTCGCGTGTGTCGCAAAGCGGCGCCCTCCCCGCGCGGCGGAAGCCGAGATGCGCGCGTAACTCGTATGGAGGAATATCCCGTTCATCACGGCCATCGCCATCCAGAGGCCGAACATCTCCTGCTGTCCGGTGTTGCCGATGTAATTGCCCGGGACGTTCATTATCAGCGGGCATACTCCGTTCATGCCCCTCAGCAGCAGCTCGGCGAAGACTACGTTGACCGCGGCGTTGCAGTTCGCGAGCCAGAGCGCCGTCCGCAGCGCCTCTTCGCTGCCGAAGAGGTTATAGCAGAGCACATAGGCGGCGAAGAGCGACGCGAAGAAGAACCACTCCTTCATATAGGTGGAGCGCGCGAAGATGTCGGCCCAGAGAGGCTGAAGCGTAACGAAGGCGAGCAGCGCGAACCACAGCAGGGCGAAGCCGTCGAAGCGGAAGCCGGTGCGCTCCGGCCCGTAAAGCGCGAGGACCGCACCGCCGGTCAGAGAAAGCAGGGCGACCGGCACCATCGTCCACGCCCATTTCATTATATGCAGCGTGTCGAACCAGGAGGGGCCGGAGAAGATAAGGTTCGGCAGCGCGAGCGATATGAGGATCAGCGGGTAAAATATCCATTTCGGCAGCAGCGGCAGGGCGCGCCCCGACGCCGGCAGCCGCGGATTCTCTTTCCTGTATACTTTTCTACCCGAATTTTTCATAAATAAGCCACCTGCTTTGAGCCGTGCGCCACGGCCCGCTTAAAAAATTTGAATTTAATAGCCGTTGCCGTAGCCGCTTTCAAAGCGCGAGAATTCGCGGAAGAAAACGAGATTTATCTTGCCGGTCGGCCCGTTTCTGTTTTTCGCGATGATCATCTCGGCCGTCGCGTCGTTCATGTCGTTCTCCTGAGCGTAATAGGCTTCGCGGTAGAGGAAGGCGACCATGTCGGCGTCCTGCTCTATAGAGCCGCTTTCGCGCAGGTCGGAGAGCTGCGGGCGCCTGTTGCTCTTGTCGCGCTTCTCGACGTCGCGCGAAAGCTGCGACAGCGCGAGCACCGGCACTTTGAATTCGCGCGCGATGCTCTTCAGCGTGCGCGATATCTCCGAGACCTCCTGAGTGCGGTTCTCTATCCTGCGCGCGGCCTGCATGAGCTGTAGGTAGTCGACTATCACGAGCCCAAGCCCTCCGCCGTGCTTAGCGAAGAATCTGCGGCAGCGTCCGCGCAGCTCGACCGTGTTCAGCTGCGAGGTGTCGTCTATGAACACAGGGCTCTTCTCGATAGCGGCCGCCGCCTCCTTAAGCTTCTGCCACTGCTCCGTCTGCTGGCGGTTCGATTCGAAGAGCTCCCTGAGGTTGACCTTAGCTTCAGACGAGAGCATCCTCTGCACGATCTGCTCGGCTGACATCTCCAGGCTGAAGATGACGACCGGGACGTTTTCCCGCATCGCAGCGTGCTGCGCGATGTTTATCGCAAGGGCCGTTTTCCCCATCGACGGACGCGCCGCTAAGATGTAAAGCCCGCCGGGCTGCAGTCCCGCCGATACGCTGTCGAAATCGCGGAAGCCGGAAGGCACGCCTGTGACGGCGAGGCCGCCGGCGAGGCGCTTTTCGATGTCCCGCATCGCCGAGGTGAGGACTTCGTGGGTAGAGCGCAGGTTGACCGCCTTTCCGCTGCGCGCGATCTCAAATACGCGCTGCTCCGCCGTTTCAAGCGCGTCGTCGACGCCGACATCTTCGCTGAAGCCGAGCTTCGATATGTCGCTGCCGACGACTATCAGAGAGCGGTGCACCGCTTTATCGCGCACTATTCCGGCGTGATACTCCACATTCGCCGTCGTCGTGACGGACTCCGCGAGCGACGCGATGAAGGAAAGGTTGCCGATCGTCTGTTCGAGCCCCTGCTTTTTGGCCTCTTCGCGGAAGGTCAGCGCATCTACCGCTATGTCGCGCTCCGCCATGCCGATCATCAGCTCGAAGACCTTGCGGTGGCGCGGGTCGTAAAAATCTTCGGGCGAGAGGCTCTCCATCACCGCGACCAGGGCGCCGGAGTCAAGAAGGCATGAGCCGAGCACCGAGCGCTCCGCCTCAAGGTTGAAGGGGGGTATCCTCTCGAAGCCGCCGGGATTCTCCAAATCTACTCAGTCTCCACTCTGAGAGTCATCTCCGCTTCGACGCCGGGATAAAGTTTTATCTTGAAGGGGTACGAGCCGCTCTGCTTGACGGCCTCGTCTATCTTTATGTCTTTTTTGTCTATGTCGGCGCCGTACTGGACCGCGAGGGCGTCGGCGATCTGAGCCGAAGTCACGCTTCCGAAGAGCTTTCCGCCTTCGCCGGCGCTCGCCTTGACGGAAACGAGCTTGCCGGCGAGCTTTTTCCTCGCCTCTTCGGCCGCCCTGCGCAGCTTTTCGTCGCGCAGCTTCTGGGTCTTCTGAAGCTCCTGATATTCGCGCAGCCTGCCGGGAGTGCCCTCTTCGGCGAGCCCGCGCCCGATCAGAAAGTTGCGTCCGTATCCGTCCGAGACCTCGAGCAGATCTCCTTTTTTGCCGACCTTGGCGACATCCTGTTTCAATATGACCTTCATTATCTATCTCCTCCTTATTTTTATCCTCTTCCGTAAATCGTACCATATATCAAAAATGCCGAGCATCGACAGTATATACGAGACCGGCGAGAAAAATATGCAAAGCAGCATGAGCACGACGCGCACAGCTCTGCTCACGCCGAAGGAACGCAGGAAATACCAGAAGAGCGACAGCCCCTCGGCGAGGAAAAGCGCGCGCAGCACCTCCATAAGATTCAGAGAGAGCGTCTTAAGCACGGCTTCCTGCGGGAAAGCCTTCGCCGCTACGTCGAGGACGAGCGTCGCGAGCAGCGCCCAGAAAATATTCTGCGGGAATCGCCACAGCGCGAAGGGTGGAAGCTGCGGGAGCTTCACCTCCGGCGTTTTTTTGAAATAAAGCCGCGCGGCGGCGTAGCAGAGCAGAGCGTCGGCGGCCGAAAAAAGTATCAGCATCGACGGCATCATCATCGATACGGTGCGAATCAGCGTGTCCGCGTAAGAGCCGACGTCATCCTGAGATAAAGAGACTCCGCCCTGCGAAAGCAGCGACGAGAAGGAGGAGATGAGCGACTGCGCGGCGTCGTGCGAGAGCGCGAAGGGATTGACGCCGGACGCGCTTACAAAGGCATACATCAGAATCAGCTTCGACGCTATCGACGCCGCGACGGCGCAGAGGATATAGTCCGAGCCGCTTTTGAACTTCGAAAGCAGAAAGCCCTCGGCCGCGCCGAGAGCGCCGAAGCCGCACGCGTAAACGAAGGCGTAGGCAGCTCCCGCCATGCCGAAAACGAACGCCGTGCCGAAGAGCGCGCCAAGCGCTCCGGCGCGCACGCCCAGCTTTCTCGTCAGTACCATGAGCGGAAACGGCGCGATGAAAACGACGAACGGAGACAAAAAAGGCGCGCCCGTCGCGACGGTAAACGCGGCTATGCTCGCAGCCGTACAGCTAAGCCATTCTACAAATAACTTTCTTTTCACGTCAGACCTCCGCCGCGCCGTTACCGCGCGAAATAATTTATATTATAACAGACCGCATGATTTTATCCGCGGGCGCCGATAACCGCCGCAGCTCCGCGCACGCAAAATAAAGCCGGAAGAGACGAACGAAGGTCCGAGTCTTCCGGCTTTGAAGATTTGCGGCAGGCGCCGTGGAAAAATCTTTTAATCCGACGTGTACGGAAGAAGCGCGATCAGCCTTGCGCGTTTGATCGCGCGCGTGAGCTGGCGCTGATGCTTCGCACAGGTGCCCGTCACGCGGCGCGGTATTATCTTGCTGCGTTCCGTTATATATCTCTTGAGCTTGTCGATATCTTTGTAGTCGATATGCTCGACTTTTTCCACGCAGAAATGACAAACCTTAGGCCTGTGTTTGCGGCGCTTGCGGTTGAATGCTGCGTTTTCCATTTGCCTCTACACCTCTTTCTGCTAAAACGGTATCTCTACGTCTCCGGACTGGTCGGCCCCGCCTCCGAGTTCCGAGAAGTCGAGCGGGAAGCCGTCGTCGAAGCCGCCCTCGTTCCTCAAGCTGCCCATATCCGGTGCGGGCATCGCGTCGGACTGCTGCTGAGCTTGATGCTGATAAGGCTGCTGACCGCCGTAATTCTGCTGCTGGTAGCTTCCGCTCTGGTCGCCGTCCCTGCGCGGCGATCCAAGGAGGACTATGTTTTCGGCTACGACCTCGGTCACCCATTTGTGCTGCCCGGTTTTGACGTCGTCGTAGTCGCGCGTGCTTATGCGCCCTTCGACGAGAATCTGGCTGCCTTTTTTGACGTAACGCTCTAGAAGGTCCGCGGTAAAGCTCCACGCTGTCACGGTAATGAAATCCGTGTGGCTCTGCAGTTCGCCCGTGACTTTGTTCTTCCACTGGCGTCCCGTGCAGAGCGTGAAGCGCGCTACTTTCTGCTTGCTCGGCGTGAAACGGACTTCCGGATCGCGCGCGAGCCGCCCCATCAGGATGACTCTGTTGAAATCACGCGACATCGCTACTTCTCCTCCAGGTTGACGACCATATGGCGCACAACGTAGGGCTTGAGCGTAAGGAGACGTTCCATCTCCTTGACCTGAGCTGGGTCGAGCTTGAACGTGTAGAGTGTATAGAAGCCCTCTAACTCTTTTTCGATGGGGTAGGCAAAACGCTTTTTGCCCCAAAGGTCGATCTTCTCAACCTCTGCTCCCAATCCGCGCACGATCTCGGCCGCATCTTCGGATACAGTTTTATGATCCTCGATGTCCGCCTTAAAAATCACTACCATTTCGTAAGACCGCACGTACTTCACCTCCTCCCTTTGGACTCTGGTCTCCTTTTCAAAAGAGACAGGGAAACACATTTATGTATTGTACTTCAGCAGCAGAGCTATTGCAAGTTGTCCTGCGAAGTGACCTCTATTTTATAAATCCTGTCGCCCGAGCGCACAAGGTTGAACTGCTCCGTCGCGAGGCGCGATATGCCCTCCGGAGTGCTGTAATAGCTGATGTCCTGCTTCAGCTTCTGAGTCTTGCGCTCCTCCCCGACAAGCTCTTCCATCCGCTTGTCGAGCGTGGCGGCGAGCGTGTCGACTTTGCGTATCTCCTTGAAGAAGGAGGTCAGCAGCACCGCTATCAGAAAGGTGACCGCCGCGGTAAAGAGCACCCAGCGCAGCTTCGGAGCGTTCATTCCCAGCCGCCCCTCCCGTCTTTCTACATTTTCTCCGGCGCGGAGACGCCGAGTATGCCAAGGGCGTTCTTAAGCGTGACGCGCGCCGCCTCTACAAGCAGGATGCGGCTCTTCATCAGCTTTTCTTCGGCGCCTATCACGTGCTGCGCGTTGTAGAAGGAATGGAAAGCCTCGGCGAGTTCGGAGGCGTAGTAGACTATGAGATGCGGCGCCGTTTCCTTGGCGCCCTTCGCTATCTCCTCCGGGAAGCGCGAGATCGCCTTCGCTAGCCCTACCTCCGCCGGATCCGTCAGCAGAGAGACGTCGAAGTCGTCCATCGCGGGCATCGCTATGCCGCGTTCGGCGAGCTCCCGCTCTATGCTGCATATGCGTGCGTGGGCGTACTGGATATAAAAGACGGGGTTCTCCGACGACGCTTTTTTCGCGAGTTCGAGGTCGAAGTCCACCGTGCTGTCGCAGCGGCGCATCACGAAGAAGAGGCGCGCCGCGTCGCGGCCTACCTCCTCCATTATCTCGCGCAGCGTGACGATAGTGCCGGCGCGTTTCGACATCTGCACCGGTTTGCCGTCGCGCAGCAGGTTCACCATCTGAATCAGCAGCACCTCGACGCCGTCGTCGGGATATCCGAACGCCTTGTTAACGGATTTGAGGCGCGGCACGTAGCCGTGATGGTCGGCTCCCCAAACGTAAATATTTTTCTCGAAGCCGCGGTCGTATTTGTTTTTCAGATAGGCGACGTCCGACGTGAAATATGTCGGAGCGCCGTTCGTGCGTATAAGGACGCGGTCCTTGTCGTCGCCGAACATCGTCGAGCGGAACCAGAGGGCGCCGTCCGCCTCGTAGGCGTAATCGCGGGCGCGCAGCGCCTGCATCGCCGGCTCGACCAGGTTGTCTTCGTAGAGAGACTTTTCCGAGAACCAGACGTCGAACTTGACGCCGAAGTCCTCAAGGTCTTTCTTTATCATTTCGAGGACCATTCTGCCGGTTTCCTCGGAGAAGGTTTCGACGGTCTCTTCGAGGGGTTTTTCCGCGAGCGAATCTCCGTATTTTTCGACGAAGGCCTTAGCTATGTCCGTCATATATTCTCCGCGGTAGCCGTCCTCGGGCATGGGAGCTTCCTTTGCGCGCCCGAGCTCCTCGAAATAGCGCGCCTGTGCTGATTTGCCGAGCAGCTCCATCTGAAGCCCCGCGTCGTTGATGTAATATTCGCGCTCCACGCTGTATCCGGCGAAATCGAGCAGAGAGGCCGTTATGTCTCCTACCGCGGCGCCGCGCCCGTGCCCCATGTGGAGCGGGCCGGTCGGGTTTGCGCTGACGAACTCCACCTGCACGCGACGCCCTTTGCCTATGTCGACGCGCCCGTAATCGGCTCCCTTTTCTATAGCAGCCCTGACAGTTTCGGTTATCCAGTTTGAAGAAAGCTTAAAATTCATGAAGCCGGGGCCCGCGACCTCCGCCCTCTCTATGAGGTCGCCGTTCGGGAGCTTAGCTATGATCGCCTCGGCAAGCTCTCGCGGCTTTTCGTCGAAAGGCTTCGCCAACTGCATCGCTATATTAGTGGCCCAGTCTCCGTGCCCCTCCTGGCGCGGACGCTCGAGGCGCACTTCAAAGCCTTCAGGGAGTTCGCGCCCCTTCTCCACGGCGACTTCCTTCATAGCCGCGCCGAGCGCGTTCTTAAGTTCCTCTGTCATGTTCTGCAAAACGCTACACTCCTTTTAAAAATTTTATGCTTCGCCCTTCTACTTCCTGAACGGCAGGTCGAGGACCGGCCAACGCAGCGTAGCCGCAAGCTCTTCTTTCATCAGCTGCGCCGTCATGCTGTCCGCCGCGCGCGTCTTTACCGACCATACGCTGTCCGCGAGCAGCTCGGCCTTCTTGGGCCAGTGCGTTATGGATTCCTTCAATACTACCTTAGTGCCGTCGCCCAGCTTCTTAAGCGGCGGCATCTGAAGCATCCTGTATCCTTTAGGCATGTCCATGCGCACCTTCTGATCTATCACGAACGGGAAACGAAGCGTATACTGTTTTTCCTGTCTTATCATCTCGCTGACCTGCAGCGGTACCCCTCCCGGCAGGCGCAGCAGCATGCTGCCGCCGTGGACTATTCCGGGCGCGCAGCGCACCGCGAAGGTGAGCCGGTAGCCGGTAGGGAGGAGTTCGGTCTTCCTCGGCGCTATCTCCATCCCGGAGATAGCAAAGTTGATTCTCTTTATAAGGAAGTCGGAGAGCTCGTTCGGCTCCGGCAACTCACCGCCGGAGAAGAGCTCGCTCCAGCCGCCGGTCGCAGTAACATCGAGAGTTCCGTCCGCTCTCCCCATATCGTCAAGATTGAGCTTCCACAGCAGCGCGAGCCTGTTGTCGGACGACGCGCCAGACGGAAGCCTTTTTGATACATATCCGTCGTCCGTCGGCGCGTAAACCTCCGTCCCCGCTATCGAGGAGGGAATCTTAGACGCCGAGAAGGGCAGGCCCGCTTTGAAATACGACGTCTTGCCCCTCTCGCTCGCCCTTACCTCGAGCACCGGCGCCTCAAAGAGCGTCGTGGAGGCCGGCACGGCTTCGTCCAGAGGCATCTTAGCCTCCCACCAGAGGGAGGCCTCGCAGCCCGCCGTCTCGAGCCACCTCTTCAGGATGAACGTCTGTTCCCACGGAGTCCACGGGCCGTCCTCAGGAATCTGTTCGGCCGTTCTTACGTAATCTCCCGGATAGCCTTTAAGCGTGCGCTGCGGAGCGGCGACGTATTCCGCAAGCCTTGCGCCGGCGCGCCGCCCGTCCCCCCTTACCGCCGCAGGCAGGGGGATGGGCGGCATGGACCGCGCAAGCTCGTTGAGCTTGCGGAGGCTCTGAGAGGCTCCCTTCCTTGTGCTGAAGGAGAGCATAGGACGTTCGTTCAGCACGAAGCCCTCGCCGTGCCACGGCAGCTGATTCATTACCTGCCACTTGTAGCTCCTGACGTTGTTCCTTTCGGAGACCGAAGGCTCCTTCATATCTCGCCCGGCCCAGAAGAGCTCCATGCCCGCCGGCACTTCGACGCTGACGTTCTGCTCCCATATCGGAAGGCTGCCCGCCATGTTTATCGTCTCGTCTACACCGTAGGTCCCAGCGCGCTTTTCGTGCGTGACTATGACTACGGCGCGGCCGACGGCGGCATCCGGCACCCCGACTACCTTTACGGACGCGCCTCCCGCTAATTTCTCCTCGGCGACGGGGAGTTCGCCCTCTTTCACGCCGGTCATAGTGTTGTACCACGCCGCTTCGGTCACAGACAGCTCGCCGCCCGCGGGAGCGGGGTAGCGGGAGGCTTTCCAATCTAACGGAACATTCTCGCCCATCATTATTATCGTTCGTCGGAAGATGTCCATAGAGCCGTCAGCGAGCATTTTCGATTCGAAATCGCGCTGCCATATCACCGCGCTGTTGACGCCGAAGGTCTCCAGCGACGGGACTTCTTTTTTCAGGCGGGCTATTTCTTCACCGCTGTCCCACGCGGAGGCCGAAGCCGCCGCACAGAGAAGTAACGCGCACGCCGAGGCGAGCGCAAAGGCCTTTTCGAGCAAAGTTTTATTCATAAAATAAATTGCCCTCCGTTTTTTATTTATTCTTTCCGCAGCACTGCTTATATTTTTTCCCGCTTCCGCAGGGGCACGGATCGTTGCGCCCTATCTTGACGCCGCTTACGATCGGCCGCGTCTTCTGCGCGGTCGCGACGGCGCCGGGATTTTCCATGTCGTCGCCGTACGTTCCGCTCGACGCCGCCGGAATGTCGATGGCGTCGCGGCTTTCGCGCCACTTCCTGCTGCGCTCACCGCGCTCCGGCTCCTTCGTTACTACCGAGACCCTCAGCGCGAACTCCGTGATGCCCTCGCGCACGCGCGTCAGCATCTCTTGGAAGAGGCTGAAGGACTCGAACTGATATTCGACGAGCGGATCTTTCTGTCCTATCGCGCGCAGCCCGATGCCGCGGCGCAGTTCGTCCATCGCGAGCAGATGTTCCTTCCAGTTCTTGTCGAGCACCTCGAGGAGTATGTATCTGAATATCTGCTCGGAGATTTCCTTTCCAAGCTCTTCCGTCTTCTGCGTGAAGCGCGCGCGTATCTCGTTAAGAATCTTCGGGCGGAGCTCTTCAAGCTCCTCTTCGCTCCCTATCCCCTCGAGAGGACGCGAAATGCCGGGCCAGAAGAGCGCGTTCAGTCGGACGGCGGCCGCGTTGACGTTGGGCCCTTCGTCGTTCTTATCGGCAAATATCTTGTCTAACTGAGCCGTTGCCGTGTCTTCGAGGATCGAGAGGGTACGCCCTATCGTGTCCTCGTCCTCCAGTATGTCGGCGCGTTCGGCGTAGACCGCTTCGCGCTGTCTGTTCATGACGTTGTCGTAGGCTAAGAGCTGTTTGCGTATGTCGAAGTGCATCTCCTCGACTTTCTTCTGCGCGTTCTCGATGGCCTTCGAAAGAAGCGGATGCTCTATCGACTCGCCCTTCTCCATGCCGAGCTTTTCCATGATCCCCGATATTCTGTCGCCGCCGAAGAGGCGGATAAGGTCGTCTTCGAGGGCGATGTAGAAGCGGCTCTCGCCGGGGTCGCCCTGACGGCCGGAACGCCCGCGCAGCTGATTGTCTATGCGGCGCGACTCGTGTCGTTCTGTGCCTATTATGCGCAGCCCGCCGGTCGCGATGACCTTCTCATGCTCTTCGGCGCAGCTCTTCCTGTATTTTTCCAGCGTCTCGGAGTAGAGCTCGGGCTCGGCCGCCGGGTCTTTCCCCTCTTTTTCTATTTCTTCGCGCGCCAGAAACTCTGGGTTGCCTCCGAGCACGATGTCGGTGCCGCGCCCGGCCATGTTCGTCGCGACGGTGACCGCCCCCAAGCGCCCGGCCTGGGCTACGATCGCCGCTTCCTTGTCGTGTACCTTCGCGTTCAGCACGTTGTGAGGAATCTTGCGCGCGTGCAGCAGCCGGCTGACGCGCTCCGAGTGCTCTATCGAAGCGGTGCCTATCAGGATAGGCTGCCCCTTCTTGTGATACTCCGCCGCTTCGTCGGCGGCGGCGCTGTATTTTTCCTCGACGGTCTTGTAAACGGCGTCGGGATTGTCGACGCGTATCATAGGCTTGTGCGTAGGCACGACGACGACGTTAAGGCCGTAAATTTCCTTGAATTCCTCCGCTTCCGTCAGCGCCGTGCCCGTCATGCCGGCCAGCTTTTTGTACATGCGGAAGTAGTTCTGCAACGTGATCGTGGCGAGCGTCTGATTTTCGCGCCCGACCCGCACGCGCTCCTTCGCCTCTATCGCCTGGTGCAGCCCGTCGGAATAGCGGCGGCCGAACATCAGCCGCCCGGTGAATTCGTCGACTATGATGATCTCGCCCTCTTTGACGACGTAGTGCACGTCGCGCTGGAAAAGATGGTGAGCCTTCAGCGCCTGCACGATCTTATGGGCTAGCGAAGAGTTTGCGAAATCGGTGAAGAGGTTCGGAAGCTTCATGATGTTTTCAGCCTTCGCGATGCCCTCTTCCGTCAGAGCGAGGTTGCGCTCCTTTTCGTCGACTTCGAAGTCGCGCCCCTTGACGAGCTCGCGCGCGACGGAGTCTGCGACGCGGTAGGGCTCCGTGTCGTCCTCGGAGGGACCGGAAATGATGAGCGGAGTCCGCGCCTCGTCTATCAGTATCGAGTCGACCTCGTCGACGATGCAGTAGAAATGCCCGCGCTGCACCTGCTGATTCTTCTGAATCGCCATGTTGTCGCGCAGGTAGTCGAAGCCGAATTCGCTGTTCGTCCCGTAAGTTATGTCGCAGCGGTAGGCCTCGGCGCGGGCCTCCTCCGACATGAACGGAGAGATGACGCCGACCGTCAGCCCCACACCCTTGTAGACGGGCCCCATCCACGCGGCGTCGCGCGATGCAAGGTAGTCGTTCACCGTGACGACGTGCACGCCGTTCTTAGTTATAGCGTTAAGCGCGACGGCCAGAGTCGCGACGAGCGTCTTTCCCTCGCCCGTCTTCATCTCGGCGATGTTGCCGTCGTTGAGAGCCATGCCGCCTATCAGCTGCTCTTTGAAGTGGCGCAGCCCGAGCGTCCTCTTCGAGACTTCGCGCACGCGTGCGAAAACCTCCGGCAGGATATCGTCGAGCGTTTCACCTTTATCAAGGCGTTCTTTGAAAACCGCCGCCGACCGCGCGAGCTCTTCGTCGGAAAGTTTTTCCGTTTCGGTCTCGTAGGAATCTACTATCTCAGCTCTTTTCTCATATTTCGCCAGCGCCCTCTCGTTCGGATCGAGGCCGAGCGCCTTTATAACGCCGTTAATAAATCCCATCTATCTATTTTCCACCTTTCGTGCGGCACAGGACAACTGCCCGCACATCTCATGCGTTACTGTGGGTGATTATATACTTATATGGAGATCGAAGTCAAAATTTTTCCGGCGAAGGCTCTCGCCCGGCTTTGGCACCTCTTCCTCTATTGACATACATTCAATCAATCATGTTAAAATAAAAGTAATCAACGCTTTATGTTTTAATTCAGACTAAGGAGGGAATTTCCCATGCAGGAAAAGAAAAAGCTGTCTCTCATCGCAAAGATAGGAATAGGTTTCATCATAGGCCTGATTCTGGGGTTCGTCATCGGCCCGCTTGCGCCTAACTCGCCGTTCGTCGCAAAGGTCATACTGCCCGTGCTGCAGCTGATAGGAAACATTTTCCTCTCTCTGCTCAAGATGCTCATAGTCCCGCTCGTCTTCTCAAGCCTCGTAATGGGCGCTTCGTCGATAGGCGATCCTAAGGTGCTCGGCCGCATCGGCGTCAAGACGATAGCCTTTTACCTCGGCACTACGATCGTAGCCATCGTCATCGGGCTGCTTCTCGGCAATATCATCCAGCCGGGCGTCGGCATGGCGATCGAAGGCGCGAAAGCCGTAGCTAAAGAGCCGCAGACGATCTTCGACGTAATCCTCAACATCTTCCCCGCTAATCCGCTGAAAGCGCTCGTCGAAGGCATAATGCTTCAGGTCATCGTATTTGCGCTCTTCCTCGGCGTAGCAGCGACGCTTATCGGAGAAAGGGGAAAGGCGTTCCTCGAATTCAACTCTTCTCTCGCAGAGGTCATGTTCAAAATCACTGCGATCGTGATGAAAACCGCTCCGCTCGGAATATTCGCGCTGATAGCCGTCACCGCGGCGAAATACGGGCCGGCGGTGCTGGCTCCGTTTGCGAAGGTCATATTCGCCATCTACCTCGGCTGCATACTACAGATGCTCCTCGTCTACTCGGGGCTCATCGCAGGCATAGTGCATAAGAGCCCGATGTGGTTCTTCAGCGGCGTGCGCGAGGCGATGCTCGCGGCTTTCGTCACCAGGACGAGCGCCGGAGTCCTCCCGATCTCTATGGACAACGTGCAGAACAAACTCGGAGTCAGCGAAAACGTCTCCTCATTCGTACTGCCGCTCGGCGCCACTATCAACATGGACGGGACGGCGATATATGAAGGCGTCTGCGCCCTCTTCATAGCGCAGGCCTTCGGGATAGACCTCAGCCTCGGCGCGCAGTTGGGCATACTCATGACCGCGACGCTCGCTTCGATAGGCACGGCCGGCGTCCCCGGCGCGGGGCTCATCATGCTGTCGATGGTCCTGCTATCGGCGGGGCTTCCGATCGAAGGCATGGCGCTCGTCGCCGGCATCGACGCGGTGCTCGACATGGCGAGGACTTGCGTCAACGTGACTGGCGACATGTGCGTCTCGGCAGTTATCGCGAAGACGGAGGGAGAAAAACTCTGATCGCTTCAACGGCATACGATAAACCCTAAGCCCAGCGGCCGCAGTACAAAATCAAATTATCCTTTCGACCAAAAAAACGCCTGTCCTGATGGAAAATATCGTAAATCTGTAATAAGATGGGCGCAGTAAATCAAAAATCGGGAGGTACGGGAATGCCGCTTACAAAGGAAGAAGTCCACGCGAAGCTCGACGGGATGGGAATCAAATACGAGACGACGAAACACGCGCCGGTCTACACGATAGACGAGATGAAGCTGATAGAGGGGATGAAGATCGAAGACGTCTGCAAAAATCTTTTCCTGCGCGACGAAAAGGGCAAGCGTCATTTTCTCGTCGTCCTCGACGAGGCGAAGAGCGCGGACCTCAAATCGATCCGCGCGCAGATCGGAAGCACGCGGCTGAGCTTCGCCTCCGAGGAACGCCTGATGGACAATCTCGGGCTGACAAAGGGCGCGGTGACGCCGCTCGGAGTGCTTAACGACTGCGCGGCGAACGTCGAGGTGCTGATCGACGGGGATCTTCGCGGCCGCCCGCATCTCGGCGTGCACCCCTGTGACAACACCGAGACTCTGTGGCTCTCTTACGCCGACCTGGAAAAAATAATAAAATCGCGCGGCAACAGCTTGAAGTTTATAAAGCTGTAAAATTTTATCCCGGGACTTGCGGACAAAACTTCAGCTAAGGCGGATTTTTCCTCGCAAATACGGTTCGCTCCGTCCTTTGAGGTTGGACGGAGCGAGCGTTTTGTGCGTGAGTGCTTATTTCTTTAATTTTTTGCTTTTTCTAATAAACAGCGCTAAGGGCGCTAAAGCCGCCAGCGCAAAGGGCGCGGCTCCGGCGCTGCACCCGCCGCCGTGCGACCCGCGCTCCTCTTCCATCGCGAAGGAGAACTGTTTTTTATAGTCACGCTTCATCGCGAGCTGAAGCGTGAGGTCGGTCAGGTTGTAGACCGCCGACCACTGGGTCATGCTCGTCGCTTCCTCGGTCTCCGGCTGGCTCACGAGCTCGAGCAGGGACATCGCTTCCGTATCCGTCAAAATACCCTTCTTGAAAGAGAGCGTTTCTTTTATGATGTTGTAGCGGTCGCGTCCGCGGCTCTGGTCGTCGTAGCCTGGCGTCAGATAGAAGTTCGTCACGTAATTTTCTTCGAGCACGTGGAGCTTCCCGTTACCAGGGCCATATTCGACGACGACGGTCCTGCCTGTGGCGTCCGCGATGCAGAAGTGGAAGTTCGCGTCCGGCATCGCCGACTGCATATCGTATCCCTCAAGCAGGGCGAGAGCCTCGTCGACGTCCTTGGCGCGGTCGAGCATCAGCCTAAGCGCCACGGTCGTCATAATTTTGTTTTTCCCGCTTTCCTGCCGAGTCGCGGCGCTGCGCAGCTTCAACACGCTGACCGCGAGCCCCTTTTCGTTCATTCCGTCCATTATCATATAGGGCGCGCCGACCAGCAGCGACAGGTCGGTTTTGCCGTCGCTGATGCTTCCCTCTTCGTAGCCGGCCCAGCCGGCGTCGGCTACCCCGATCGACGCATAGCGCCCCTTGGGCTTTGTGCGAATCACTATCGACGTCATCTTCATCTTGTAGTCGAAGTTGCGTCCGTAGAGAATTTTCCCGTCGTCGGTCTTCGCGGTGAAGGCGCTGCAGCCGGCGTCCGCCGCGCCCCCGACCGGTGCGCCCTCCAGCAGCATCTTGTCCCTTATGTACTTTAACATCGCTTCGGTGCTGTCTACGTCCGACTTCAGCACGTCGTCGAGCATGTAGTCGGCGCTGTAGTCCATCGTGTAGAGCAGCCCGCCGTCGATATCCCTCAGCGTGGAGATCGACGCCTTCTGCGCTTCGGTCTTAAGGTAGGCGGCGGGATTCGAAGCCGCGAAGGCGGAGCCTGCCGCGAGGAAAATAAGCGCGGCGGCGGTGAACAACGTTTGCTTTGACAATGGTGATTCCTCCCCTGTCTCTCCCTTTTGGTTTATATGCACTATTTTATTATAATGTTTTTGCTCTTGTCCGGCAAGGCATTTTTTCGGCGAAGCGCCGTCAGCCAAGATATTTAGCGCCGTCCAGCGCTTCATTGCTCAGCCTGTCAGCGCGCTTGTTCTTTTCACGCGGTATCCATTCGTAGGATACTTCCATGCCTTCGGAGAGGCTCCAGGCTTTTTCGGCGAGCTCACGCAGGTGGGGGAGGTTTATCTTCCAGCGCTTCGAGAGCTGGCAGACGACGAGCCGGCTGTCGCCGCGGACCTTCAGCTTCCGCGCGCCGCGCTCCTTCGCGGCCTCCAGAAGAATGATCGCCGCGCCGTACTCCGCCTCGTTGTTGGTCTTTCTGCCGAGGTAGCGGGCCGTCTCCCATATCACATTGCCCGCGTCGTCGGAAAGATAGGCGCCGGCGCCGGCTTCTCCCGGGTTGCCGCGCGACGCTCCGTCAAAGTGTCCTATCATTTTATGCACCAGCTTCCTTTCCCCGCGTTTTTTGCGCTATACTTTTTTATTATATATTATGCAGCTTTGGGGGTAAATTACGATGGCGCAGGCTAAGAAGACGAACGCAGTGAGGATGCTGGAGGGAATGAAGATTCCCTTCGAGCTCCTCGAATACGCGATAGATGAAAAGGAGCTGTCGGCTGAGGACGCCGCGGCGAAGACCGGCATCACCCCTGAGCGCACTTTCAAAACGCTCTGCTGCCGCGGCGACAAAAGCGGCGTGATGATGGTCTGTGTGCCGGCTGGGCGCGAGCTCGACTTCAAGGCCCTCGCCGCCGCCTCCGGCAACAAAAGCGCCGAGCTCGTCCACTTAAAAGAGGTACAGGGACTGACCGGCTACGTGCGCGGCGGCTGTTCCCCTCTCGGCACGAAGAAAAAGTATCCGGTGATCGTCGACGCTTCGGCGCTCTCCTTCGATTTCATCACAGTTAACGCCGGACACCGCGGGCTGCTCTTCAAGCTCGCACCATCCGACCTCGTGCGCGCCGCCGGCGCGAAGACCGCGCCGGTCGTAAGGTGACGCCGTGGGAAAAAACGCGGGCGTGCCGCCGAAATGGCTGCTGCTCTCCGCTTACGCCGCCCTTTATATAATATGGGGCTCGACCTATCTCGCGATTCGCTTTTCCGTTGAGACGATTCCGCCGCTTTTTTCCGGCGGGATCCGCTTTCTGGCCGCCGGAGTCTTACTCTTCGCCGCACGGACCGCGAAGACGCGGGATTTTCCCGACGCGCGCGGCTGGAAGTTGGCGTTTTTCGCGTCGCTGCTGCCCTTCGCCGTCTCCTACGGGCTGATCACAGCGGCCGAAAAGGTCGTGCCGTCGTCGATAGCGGCGCTGCTGATAGCGGTGGAGCCGGCCCTCTTCTGCCTGATAGGCTGGCTATTCTTCGACGGCAAAAGGCCCCTGCCGCGCCACTGCGCCGGCATCGCGCTCGGCTTCGCCGGCGTCTGCCTGCTCATCCTCCGCGACCCGAACGTCCGCCTCTCCTTCTCGGGCTACACACTGTGGATGCTCGCGCCGCTCCTTTCCTCCGTGACCTGGGTGGTGGGGGCGTTCATCTCTTCCGACCCGCGCATACACGCGGATTCGCTGACCTCGTCGGCTATGCTGATGACCTGCGGCGGCGCGGCGATGCTCGTGTCGCAGTACGCGCTCTCCGCCTTCACCGGGGATTACCCGAGCTTCGGCGCCTTTTCGGCGCGCTCGGCCGCCGCCCTCGCCTATCTTATAGTATTCGGCTCGATCGTCGCGTATTCGTCGTTCATCTGGCTCATGCGCGTCGAGCCCGCGAACCGCGTTTCGACTCACGCGTTCGTCAATCCGATCGTCGCTGTCATCTTAGGCTGGCTGGTCGGCGGCGAAGAGCTGCACGCGAACATCTTGACGGCCCTTCCCTTAATCGTCACGTCCGTCATATTGATGGTTTGGGAGAAGAAGGAAGGGTAGCCGCCCCGGCTTTGCGTCTTCGAGCCAAAGGCGGCGCACGCAACGCGGCTCATTTGTGTTCCGTGCGACATACGACTTTCGGCGCCGTTGATTTATAATAATGCCACAGGCGGAGGATTTTTGAAAATTTTCCCCGCGGGCTCAGGACATTTTGAAAAAGTCAGCAGGGCCGCGCCGGCGGCGCGGACACTTATCATAAAACAGCGTGAAAGGAGAAGACATCATGAAAAAAATAATAAGCACGGAAAACGCCCCCGCGGCTATAGGCCCCTACTCTCAGGCGGTGAAGGCTGGAGGCTTCCTATTCCTCTCCGGGCAGATCCCCCTCGACCCGAAGACGATGGCCGTCGTGCCTGGCTGCGTGGCCTGTCAGACGGAGCAGGCGCTGAAGAACATGTGCGCGCTGCTCGAAAGCGAGGGGCTCACGCCCGACGACGTCGTGAAGACGACGGTCTTCATCAGAAACATGGACGATTTCGGAACGGTCAACGAGATCTACGCGAAGTACTTCGCAAAAGACGCTCCGGCACGCTCCTGCGTCGAAGTCGCAAAGCTCCCGAAGGACGTGCTCGTCGAGATAGAAGCGATAGCGCTCTGCAAATAACGGGTCGCCGCCGCGAGACGCGGCGGCGTTTTTCTCCGTCGGCATGGGGGGAAGATCATGGAATGGAAGATAAAGAGCTTCGACGAGCTTTCCGCGAAGGAGCTCTACGACATTTTAAAGCAGCGCTGCGAGATATTCATCGTCGAACAGAAGTGCCCCTACGCCGACGTCGACGGCGCAGACGAAAAAGCGCGGCAGCTCTTCGCCTACGCGGAGGACGGCGCGCTCGCCGCGTCGATGCGCCTTCTGCCGGCCGGCGTAACCTACGACGCTTTCGCGATGGGGCGCGTCGCGGTCGCGCGCGGCTTCCGCGGCCGCGGCACAGCGCGCGAAATGATGGAAAGGGCGATCGACTTCGCGCTGGACGAACTTGGAGAAAAAATCATAAAGATCGGCGCACAGAATTATCTCGTCCCGTTTTACCGTTCGCTCGGTTTCGAGCCGATCTCAGAAGTCTATCTCGAAGACGGCATCCCGCACGTCGACATGGAGCTGCAAAGCTCGGCTTATAAAAGGAGGGAGCCTTCATGATAAAAGTTTTCGTTTCCGGCGCGTCCGGCAACGTCGGCCGCGCGATAGTGAGAGGCATTCCGCAGAGGAAAAATTTTTCGCTCGTCGGAGGCTGGTGCCTTGAAGCGGGGCGCGACCTCGGCGAGCTGGCCGGGATAGAAAAAATCGGCGTAGCCGCCTCGCTAGATCTCGAAGAGGCGCTGCGCGAGCTGCGCCCCGACGCGGTGATAGATTTTTCGTCGGCGCCGCTGATGGAGGAGAGCCTCTCGCTTTATCTCCGCCTCGGCCTGAACGCCGTGATCGGCACGACCGGCCTCGCCGAAGATGAGCTTTCCCGCCACAAAGCTGAGGTCGAAGCCAAAGGGCTGCGCTGGGCCGTCATACCGAATTACTGCCTCGGCATGGCCCTCGTCGCGGATTTCGTCAAAAAGGCGCGCAAATATTATCCTTTCGTCACGATAACGGACCGCCACACGAACGAGATGGCGAACGCTCCCAGCGGCACCGCGGCCCTCCTCGCCTCCGAACTCTCCGGCGAAGCGCCGGAGGTCAAGAGCCGCGAAATCTACCGAGGCGCGCTCGGCGCGAATATCGGCGGCGTGCCGGTCTTTTCCGAGCGTCTGCCTATGCCCGGCCCCTACTCCGAGCACGTGATAAAGCTCGCGAGGAGGGACGAGGTGCTGACCGTGACGCTGCAGGACTACACGAGCGACGTCTACCTCGACGGCATCTTCATGGCCGCCGAAAGGCTCCCCTCCCTTCCGCGCGGAGCATTTATAAGGAGCCTCGGCGAACTGACGGAGCTTTAGCGCTCATTCCGCCGCCGCAAAAAACGCGCTTTGCTATATACTTTTAAAAATCTTTTTCGGGGGCGCGCCTTGTGAGCGAAAGCAAAAAATTTTCTGTCTATCTTATGGCGACGCTGCCGATCGTCTTTTGGGGCGCCAGCTTCGCCGCCGCGAAGGTCGCCCTTGAGGAGGCGGATCCGCTGCTGCTCCTCTTCCTGCGCTTCGCGATCTCGCTCCCGCTTCTGCTCGCCTTGGCCTGGAGGGGCGGAGAGGCGGCGCTGCCGACTAAAAAGCAGGCGCTCGTCCTCATTTTCATGGGCTTCATGGGCTTTTATTTCCATTTGGGGATTCAGACGATGGCGATGCGGACTTCGGGAAGCGGGACGGCGAACTGGCAGATGGCGGCCTCGCCGGCCGCCGCGGCGCTGATGTCCGCGATATTCCTTAAAGAGCGCATGTCCCGCACCGGCCTGCTGGGCGCCCTCTGCGCCTTTCTCGGCGTGACGGTGGTTCTCGGGCTCGGCACGAAGGGCGCCAAAGGCATTTCTAGCTATAATTTCGGCGACTTTCTGATAACGGTCTCCATGCTGAATTGGGCCGCGTTCATGGTCGTCACGCGCTGGCTATTCCGCGACGGCGGATACCCGCCGCTCTTTACGATCTTCTGGGAGGTGTTCTTCGCGGCACTGATGTGCGCGCCTACGCTCGCGCTGCTTCGCGTCGACGTGGGCGCCGCCGCCCGTTTCGGCGCGCCGACTTGGGAAGCGCTATTGGTTTTGGGCCTCTTATGCTCCGGGTTAGCCTACGCGTTCTGGTACCGAGCCGCGGCCGCCATACCGGTGCCCCGGCTTATGGTCTTTCAGTTCTTGCAGCCGCTCGTCGGCGTCGTCGCCGGCTACTTCGTGATAGGGGAGCGCTTCACGCCCTGGCTCATCCTCGGCGGAGCGATGATCGTCTCCGGCGTTTACGCCGCGAACAGCCACAAATAAGAGCGGCGGTCAGTCTATCGTACCGCCGCCGACGACGCACTCTCCATCGTAGAGCACCGCGGCCTGTCCGGGCGTCACCGCGCGCTGTGGCTCGTCGAACTCCACGTGGATTCCGTCGTCGGATATCTGCTCGACGGTCGCCCGCTCCTCGCGCGCGCGGTAGCGGATCTTCACCTTAACTCGCAGCGGCGCCGTTATTCTTTCGCAGGCGATCAGATTTATCTTCGACGCAGTGAAGCTCTTCGAATAGAGCTCTTCGTCTCTGCCGAGGAGCACGACGTTTTCCTCCGCGCGCTTCGCGCATACGTAGAGAGGCTCGCGCAGCGAAAGCCCGAGGCCGCGGCGCTGCCCTATCGTGTAGCGCTCCACGCCTCTGTGGCGTCCGAGCACGCGCCCCGACGCGTCGACGAAATTTCCGCAGCGGAACGGCTCGCCGGTGCGCCGCTCTATAAACGACGCGTAATCTCCGTCGGGCACGAAGCATATGTCCTGGCTCTCGCGTTTCTTCGCGTTGTCGAAAGAATTTGCGAGCGCTATCTCCCGCACCTGCGCCTTGGTCAGCGCTCCGAGCGGAAAGAGCGTGCGCGACAGCTGCTTCTGCGTCAGAGAGTAAAGGACGTAGCTCTGGTCCCTGCTTTCGTCGGCGCCCTTTTTCAGCCCCCAGCGCCTCGCGCCCGAATCGAAAAATATTTGCGCGTAGTGCCCGGTGGCCATCAAATCATAGCCGAGCTCCCCGGCGCGCTCGAAGAAAATCCCGAACTTCATCAGGCGGTTACAGACGACGCACGGATTGGGCGTAGCGCCCCTCCTATAGGCGGCGATGAAATCGTCTATCACGGCGCCGCTGAATTCATCTGTAAGATCGAAGATATAAAAGGGGATCCCCATGCGGAGGGCGACGCGGCGGGCATCCTCACAGCCGCCCTCCGCTGCGAAGAGGCGCATCGCAGCGCCGCCGCAGAAGGCGCCGCCCTCCTTTATCAAAAGCGCGGCGACGGAGCTGTCCACCCCGCCGCTCATCGCGACCAGCGTCTTGCCGTTCACCGCGCGGCCGCGGGCGCTTAGGCGCCCATTACTCTTTTTAGCTCTTCCGCGACGCCCTCCTCGCAAGAGCGCATCGCTTCTAAAGTCTTTTCCAGAAGCGTGTCGAGTTCCCAGCCGAGCATCTCCGCGCCCTGCGCTATGACCTCGCGCGAGCAGCCGGCCGCGAACTTTTTATCCTTGTATTTTTTCTTCAGGCTCTTCAGCTCCATGTCGGAGACGCTCTTGGAGGGGCGCATCAGCGCCGCCGCGCCGATGAGCCCCGTGAGTTCGTCGGAGGCGAAGAGCGCCTTCTCCATCGGATGCTCCGGCTTTATCTCGGAGCAGAGGCCGTAGCCGTGGCTGCAGATCGAGCGGATCATATCCTCTCCGACGCCGCCGGCCGCAAGGAGCTCCGGCGCTTTTTTGCAATGTTCTTCGGGCCACATCTCAAAATCTATGTCGTGAAGCAGGCCGACGGCCGCCCAATAATCCGCGTCGCCGCCGAAGCCGAGATCGTCCGCGTACCATCTCATCACTCCCTCGACGGTAAGCGCGTGCTGGATGTGGAATTCCTCTTTGTTATACTTTTTCAGCAGCTCGAGAGCCGCTTCCCTCGTAACGCAGCTTTTCACCAAAACCCCTCCGTAAGCGCTAAACGCGCCGTTATTCGAGGTGAATTATAAACACTAATCCTTCTCTCCGCAAACCGCGGGTGCGGCGGACTTTATTGTGCTAAAATAATCGATGGATACTTCGGCGTCCGGAGTGTGCGGGATGGATTCGAAAAGAAAATTTATGATTCTCGGCGACCTCGCCGTGCTTCTCGTTTCATTCATCTGGGGGGCGACCAACGTTGTGATTCGCGACGCGCTCGGCGGCATAACTCCCTTTTGGTTTTGCGCGCTGCGCTTCACGACGGCGTGCGCCTGTGTCATGCTCATTTTCGGACGCCGCGCGGCGGCGATGTCGGCGCAGGACAAAATCGCCGGGACCTTTACCGGAGCGGTGTTCATTTTAGCCTACCTTGCCGGCGCAGTCGGGCTGCTGTACACGACGGCCGGCAACCAGTCTTTCATAATCTCGACCTCGGTGGTCTTCGTGCCTCTTGCGGTCTGGCTGCTGACGCGGCGCTTCCCCGGCTGGCACGTTGTAATCTCTGTACTGCTCTGCACCGCCGGGACGGCCGGGCTCGTGCTCGACGGAGACCTATCCGTCAACTTCGGCGACCTGCTTTCGGCGGCCGCGATGCTCTTCGTCACCGCCTACATCCTGCTCGTCCAGAAATTCGCCGCCAACGCCGACCCCTGCGGTTTATCCTGCTGGCAGGCCTTCGGCGGCATGGCTGTCGCGGCGGCCGCGGCGCTGATATTCGAGCCCATGCCGTCGAACGTCCCCGCGAAGGCGTGGGCGGCGATAATCTACGCCGGCACGATAGGCTTCGCGCTGACGCTGGTGCTGCAGACCACTGCGCAGAAGTACACCTCGCCGACGCACGTCGCGATCCTCCTTTCGACCTCAGGCATCTTCGGCAGCGTGCTGGGGATAATCATTCTCGGCGAGCCGATGACGTGGAGGATCTTCATCGCCTCCGCGCTGATATTGGCCGGCATTTTGCTCGTCGAGACGCTGCCGGCGATAAGAGAGAAACGATCGTCCGGAGATTGAGTTTTTTCCGCCGGCACGGCAGGAGTGTAAAAATTTCGCCGCCGCGGAGTCCGGAACTCCGCGGCGGCGATTTTCGACCGCTGATTTTTATCTCCCCATCGCGTAGATAAGGTCCGCTTCGGCGCTCTTGATGTCGTAGAAGGCCGTGACGACTTCGCTCATGCTGTTCGCCAGCGCGAGGCGTGCATCCAGCGCGTCGAGGTTGGTGCCGACGCTTTCGGCGTAGCGGCGCTGCGCTATGCGGTAATCCTCGCGCGATTCGGCGAGCTGTCTGCGCGCGACTTCCAGGCGGCTGCCGGCAGAGGAGAGGGAGCTCTCTGCCTGTGTGACTTCCATCCTTATCACGTTTTTCATGTCGTCGAGCAGGAAGAGCAGCTCCCTGGCGTTGGCCTTCGCCTCGTCGGTCTTGGCCTTGGCCGCGCCGCCGTCGTAGAAGTTCCAATAAACGCCGAGCGCCGCCACCGGCTCGCTGTAGTCGTCGGGGAAGAAGCTGTCCCCCGCCGCCGCGTAGCCGACCGCTCCGAGTATCTGCGGAAGCAGCAGCCCCTTCGCAGCGCGCGCCAACTTTTCGGCCTGCCGCGAGAGCAGCGAGTATGTCTTCAGCTCCTCGCGGCTTTCGTACGCCGCTGCGACGTCGGCGCTCGTATCCGCGCCGTATGAACGCCCCTCGCGCGAGAGTATCGACGATAGCGGCTCTTTTTTCTCTATCTCTTCCGGGAGATCGGCGCCGACCGCGCGGCGAAGCGCCGTCATGGCGACCGCCGTCGCGTTCCGCGCGCGAATCACGTCGAGCTCGGAGGAGGCCACCGCGACGTTGCTGCGCAGCACGTCGCTCTTAGCGACGATGCCGGCGTTGAATAATTTTTCGGCCTGCGCCTTGTGCTCCTTCGCAAGAGAGGCGGCTTCCTCGGCGACGAGCTCCTTCGCCTGCGCCGAGCGCACAGCGTAATAGGCGCGGCGCACCGCGTTGTCCACGCCCTGCTTCGTGCGCGCCCCGCGCGCCTCCGACGCGTCTTTCGCGAGGCGCGCGGCTTCTTTCCGGGCTTGCAGCGAGCCGCCGGAGTATATAGTCTGCGTCAGCATGACGGCCGCCGCGTAGGTGTGCGATTCGAGCACCGGAACGCTGAGCGCCGTTCCCATAACGCCGACCTCCTTTTCGAAGTCGCCGCCGCTCCAGAGGGCGCCCATCGCGGCGGCCGCCTTCGGCCCCATCTGCGCCGCGGCGCCGGCCAGGCGGGCCTCGGCGGCCGCAGTGCGCTCAGCCGCCGCGGATATCTGCGGGTTGTTCCGCTCCGCCGCCGACAGGAGCGATTCAAGCAGCGCGTCGTCCGCGGCGGAGGCCGCCGCGGAAGCCGCTAAGGTCATCATGAAAGCCGCGATAAATCTTCTTATATACATTTCCAATCCATCCTTTCCGCAATAATTCCCCGGCCGCCGAACTCGCCCGCGCATCATGGAACGAAACGCCTCCTGAACATCTGCACGGCGGCGGTGAACATGATGGCGATGTAGGCCGCGAGCGCGAGCGTCTCCTTCCACACGTACTCCATGCCTCCGCCTTTAAGTATTATCTGGCGCGTCAGACTGATGTAATAGGTGATCGGGAAGCATTCGCCGAGGTAGCGGAAGCCCGTCGGAATCGCCTCAAGGGGGAATACGAAGCCCGAGAGCAGGACGCAGGGGAGTATTATGAAGACCGACATCTGGATGGCCTGCGTCTGGTTCTGCGCGAAGCAGGAGATCATGATGCCGAGCGCGAGGCTCGCGACGACGTAGAAGAAGGTCAGCGCATAGAAGAGCGGCATACTGCCGAGGAAGGGCATGTCGAAGACGAATATGCCGACGAAGATCGAGATGAAGACCTGCACATATCCGACGACTATGTAGGGGATTATCTTCGACAGAAGCAGCTCCTCTATCCTCATCGGCGTCACGAGGAGCTGTTCGAGCGTGCCCTGTTCGTTTTCGCGCACGATCGCCATCGCCATCATCGGTATCAGCGTTATCGTCAGCAGCAGCCCCATGATGCCCGGCACGATATACCACGACGTTATGAAGTCCGGGTTATACCACAGCCTGATTCTCATATCTATCGCCTGTCCCGGCACCTTAACGCCGAGCCGCGCGAACTTCGCCGCTAAAATCTCCTGGGACTTCAGCAGCCCTATCGTCTGCGCCGCGGCTAAAGCCGACGAGGCGCTGAGGTTGTCGGTAGCGTCTACTATGACCTGCACCGAGGTCTGCCGGCCTCCCTTTATCTTGCCGGCGTAATCCGGCGGGAATATGATCCCCACCTTGGCGGCGCCCTCTTCTACTCTTTCGTTGACCTCCTTCATGCTTGCCGCGAATTCGACTACGTCGAAGTAGTTGCTCGACGAGAGGCTGTTTATCATTTCGCGGCTCTCCTGCGTGCGCGACTGGTCGAATATCACGGTCCTGAGATGTTTTATATCCGTGTTGATCGCAAATCCGAATATAAGCAGCTGCGCAAGCGGCATGAACATGACGATCGCAAGGGTGATGCGGTCGCGCATCAGCTGTATGAACTCCTTTATTATCAGCGATTTAAGCCGTTCCCAGTTCATTTCGTGCCTTCTTTCTTAACGGCGGAGGCCGCGGTGTCCTTTCCTATGCCGGATATGCGCCCGCTGCCTAAATCGTCGCCGGCGTGCGATTTTACGAGGTAGACGAAGACGTCCTCCATCGAATGGTCTATCCGCTCTATCTTCGCGCCCTCGAATATTCCCTCCGGCTTCAGCTCGCGCTCGTTCGCCACGAGCAGATGCAGCTTGTCGCCGAAAAAGTAGGAATCTATCACGGGGCCGGCCTCCCCGGCCTGGACCTTCGCCAGCAGCTCCATCGCACCCCCCGCCGAAATTTCATAGAGCTTGCCGGGGATCTTCCTCTTCAAGTTGTCCGGCGAGTCGTCGGCGATGAGCCTCCCGTAATATATGAACGCCACCTTATTGCAGTGTTCGGCTTCATCCATGAAGTGCGTCGTTACCATGACGGTCGTGCCGTGCTCCGCCAAATCGTAGATTATATCCCAGAAGAGCAGGCGCGCCTTCGGATCGACGCCGCTCGTAGCTTCGTCGAGGAAGAGTATCTTCGGCCTGTGCAGTATCGCGCAGCCTAGCGCGAGCCTCTGGCGCCAGCCGCCCGAAAGCTCTCGTGTTTTTTCCTCCTCGCGCCCCGTTAGCCCGGCCAGCGCTATCATATCCTCTATCCGCCTCTTCCTCTCAGCCCCGACTAGGCCGTAAAGGCCGGAATACAGTTCGAGGTTCTCAAGCACCGAGAGCTCGGGGTAGAGGGAGAATTTCTGCGACATATAGCCGATCTTTTTCTTAAGCTCGTGGCTGCCGGTCGCGAGGTCCAGCCCGAGCACGAGCCCTCTGCCGGAGGTAGGCGCGAGCAGGCCGCAGAGCATCCTTATCGTCGTCGACTTTCCGGCGCCGTTCGGCCCGAGGAAGCCGTAGACCTCCCCCTCCTCTATAGACATGTTTATGTCGTCCACCGCGGTGAATGAACCGAACTTCTTCGTAAGGTGCTCTGTCCGGACTACTACAGGGGGCATCTCTAATCCTCCCTTCCCGCGAAGGAAACGAAGAGGTCTTCGAGCCCCGCGCCGATATCGCGCATCGGCGGAAGCGCCGCGCCGTGCTCCGCGAAGGCCGCCGCTATCGACTCCCTGGCGCCTTGCGGATCGTCCGTAACGATGTGGTACTTCGAGCCAAACATATTTTCGTCGACTATATGCGGGCGCCCCCTCAGCCACGCGCCGACGCCTTTGGCGGCCGTTTCCAGGCTGAGCAGCCTATATTCGTAGCGTGATATCAATTCGGCCGTCGTTCCCACGTCGAGTATCTTTCCTCTGTTGAGGAAGAGCTTGCGCGTGCAGAGCTCTGCTTCGTCCATATAGGGGGTGCTGACGACTATCGTGAGCCCCTCGTGGTTGAACTGATAGAGCAGGGCCCAGAACTCGCGACGCGCGACCGGGTCCACGCCCGTCGTCGGCTCGTCGAGCAGAAGTATCTCCGGCGTGTTCAGCAGCCCTATAGCGAGGGCCAGCTTCTGCTTCATGCCCCCGGAAAGCCGCCCCGCGAAGCGGTCGCGGAAGCCCCACAGCCCGACGCGCGAAAGGATGAACTCTGCGCGCTCCGTCACCTCGGCCGCCGCTTTGCCGTAAAGTGAGCCGAAGAGATTTATGTTTTCCATCACGCTCATATTCTGATAAAGGCTGAAAAGCTGCGGCACATAGCCGGCCCTGGCGCGCGCGCGCCGCCTGTTCAGCTGCCCCAGGAGGAGGCACTCTCCGCCGTCGGGGTTGACGATGCCGAGCGCCATGCGCATCATCGTAGTCTTTCCCGCTCCGTCGGGGCCGATGAAGCCGAAAATCTCGCCGCGCCGTATATCCAGCTCGACGTTCCGCAGCGCCTGCGCCGCGCCGTAGCTCTTCGACGCGTTCTTATAGGAGAGGACGCTCTCCGTCGTCATAGCACGGTAACGTCCGCCGGCATTCCGGGCTTTATGACGCCCTCCGCGTTTTTGATCCTGACCTTGATCCAGAAGACCATATTCTCGCGTTCCTTCTGGGTCAGAGACATGCGCGGGTTGTACTCCGCCTGCTGATTGACCTCTGAGACCGACGCTTCGAATTCCCTGTTGGGGAACGCGTCTATCCGCACGCTGCACTCTGAGCCGAGCTTCACCCTGCCGAGCTGCGACGACGGTATGTAGAGCTTCACCCAGCAGTCCTCCATATCGCCGAGGGTGGCTATCGGCGCCCCTGCGTTCACGACGTCTCCCACCTCGTAATTCTTCGTCAGCACGACGCCGTCGGTCGGCGAATAAAATTCCTTATATCCGACGAGGGTCTTCGCCTTTTTATAAGCCGCCTCGGCCCGCTCGGCGTTCGCCTGCGCGGCCGCTATCTGCTCGGAGCGCGCGCCGTTTTCGAGAAGGCGCAGCTGCTCCTCGGCGGCCTTCACCGCGCTGCGGGAAGATTTCGCGGCCTCGGCGGAAAGCTCGGCGTCGCGCTTCGCCACCACGCCGTCGGCGGCCAGCTCGGAGAAGCGCTTTTCGTCGCGCCCGGCTTGCTCCGCGCGCGCCCTGCGCGCGTCCACCTCGGCGCGCGCCCTCGCTATATCCTCCTTGCGGAAACCGTTGTTCAGCTCCTCAAGCTGCGCGCGGGCCGCTGCGAGCGCGAATTCGGCCATCTTGACCTCGTCGTCCGCACCGTCGAGCGACAGGCGGGCTATCAGCTGCCCCTTCTCGACACGGTCGGCCTCCTTTATCGTCAGCTCCTCTATCCTGCCCCCCGCCAGCGGCGCGAGCTGGACCTGCGTCACCTCGACCGTTCCGGAGGCCTTGAGCCGGTCGTCGTTCGGCCTCTTTTTGAAATAAACGGCGGCGGACGTGCCGACGACAAGCAGCAGGACAAACAGTATCAGCACGTTTCTTCCGGAAAAAAACTTCGGTTCCTTCAATACGTTCCGCTCCCTTCAAGGATCGTATTCTAAATTATTTTTATTATCGTTCGTGCGGAGGCAAAAGTCAAAGCACGGAAGATCGCGCGAATTCGCGCAAAAAATAACCTAGAACGAACGTTCGAATTATATCAATCGTGATAAAATTGTCAATAAGGTGAGCAGTTCTATGCTATATTAACAGAATGGAGTCCGAGCGGCAGGGAATTAAAAGGACACGCCCGGTGCAGGGAAAGCATATGAAAATTCGCATCGACGAAAACGAAACGCCAAAAAAAATACTGGAAGCGGCGCTCAAGCTGATCTCAGAAAACGGATATGCGAAGGTCTCGATGAGAGACATAGCCCGCGAGGCCGGCGTGGCCATCAGCCAGATCGCCTACTACTACCGCAATAAGGAGGGGCTCTTCCTCGCGCTCGTGCGCAACGTCAAGAAAGCCTTCGTTGACGACTTCACCGAAAAGATGGGTAAAATAAACGGTTCCGACGAATTCATAACTTTCCTCTGCGAATACGCCAAGGAGATCATCGTCGGCAACCCCGACATACACCGACTGCGCTTCGAGTTCTCAACCCTGGCGATGGCTTCGGAGCTCTTCCGCGCCGAGTTCGGCACGCTTGTAAAAGAGCTCTCCGAAATAATCGCGAAAGACATCGAGGAGCGCGCGCCGAACCTGGAGACCGTAAAGACGTGCGGAGCGCTCCGGATGGCCGAATTCATAGTGATCTTCATCCTCGGGGTCTCCTCGCAGTACCTCACGGAGGGCAGAGATCCCCGGAGGCTCGAAACGATAGACATGCTGAAAACTCTGATAAAATAAAGCCCAGCGCTTCTGCTTCTTACCGAATCATCAAAGCCGCTTCGCGCGGGCGCGGGGCGGCTTCAGGCGTTCTCTTCCCTATTTCGGAGATTCTTCTTTTACATCACTTTCGCGTCGTATCCGGCGCCGTCTATCACGGCCAGCAGCTTTTCGGCATCGCCGGAGAACTCGGCGACGACCTCCTTTGTCGAAAGGTCGAGCGACTTGACGGAACCTCCGGCCTCCGCCACCGCGCCGCGAATCCTCTTTTCGCAGTGCTCGCACATCATCTCGGGTATCTTAAGCTTGAATTCAGCCATTGCAGGACCTCCTGTTTATTCCTTCGCTGAGCCTATTATCCTCAGCGAATTGAGTATCACCGTTATCGAGCTCGCCGCCATCGCGCACTCCGCCGCTATCGGATGCAGAAGCCCCGCCATCGCCAGCGGAATCGCTATTATATTATAGACGAACGCGGCGAAAAGGTTTTCTTTTATCACGCGCGAAGTCTTGTTGGAAATTTTTATCGCGGCCACCACGCGGGCGAGCCCCCCCTTCATGATGACGATATCGGCGCTGTCGACCGCTAAGTCCATGCCGGTGCCCATAGCTATGCCGACCTCGGCCGCCTTCAGCGCCGCCGCGTCGTTTATCCCGTCGCCGCAGACTATGACGCGCCTGCCCCTGCTCTGCGCTTCGCGCACTATCGCGAGCTTGCCCTCGGGGCGGACGTCGCTGCGGAACTCGTCGATCCCCGCCTCTTCGGCTATCTGCCGCGCCGTCTCGCCGCCGTCGCCGGTCGCCATCATCGGCGTGACACCCATCTTCTTAAGCTCCTCCACCGCGGCGCGCGAATCGTCGCGTATCCTGTCCGCTATCGCGAAGAAGCCCGCCGGCTCGCCGTTCTTCCGCACCTCCACGAGCGTCGAGGCGGGAGGCGCGTCCTTCCAGCGTGAACGCTCCAGCGCCCTGCCGACGAACCATTCGTCGCCGTCCCACCTGCCTGCGACGCCCTCGCCCGCCGTTTCCTTCATCTCATCGGGATAATCGTAAGGGCGGGCGCCGACCGCCTCCGTTACCGCGGCCGCAAGGGGATGCCCGGAATCCGCTTCGAGCGCGTAAATGTACGGCAGGGCCTCCTCCGGCGCGCTCCACTTGACGACCTTCGGCTCGCCGCGCGTTATCGTCCCCGTCTTGTCGAGCAGCGCGAAGTCGGCGTCCCTCAGCGTCTGCACCGCCTCTGCGTTACGTATCAGCAGGCCGGAGCGCGAAGCCTCGCCGGCGCTCGCGACGAGGGCGAGCGGCGTCGCGAGCCCCAGCGCGCAGGGGCACGCTATCACGAGAGTCGCGATGAAAGCGTAGGCCGCGGCCGCGACGGGCGTCGACGCGCCGGAAGGCCACGGCATCGCGGCGGAAAGAGGCTCAAGCGCCAGCGTGAGGCGCGGGAAGAATACATACCACGCCGCGGCGCTCAGGCAGGCGAGCGCGATCACCGTCGGGACGAACTTCAGCGTTATGCGGTCGGCGAGGGCTTGAAGCGGGACCTTCGCGCCCTGCGCGTCGCGGACAAGTTCGAGCATCTGGGAGAGGAAAGTGTCCGCGCCGACCTTCGTCGCACGTATCACGAGCGGCCCGTCGAGATTCAGCGAGCCGCCGGTGACCTCCGCTCCCGGCAGCTTCGTCACGGGCAGTGACTCGCCGGTCAGCAGAGATTCGTCGACGCCCGAGCTCCCCTCCTCCACCACGCCGTCGAGCGGTATCCTTTCTCCGGCGTTCACGCGAATCAGCGCGTCGGCCTTCACTGCGTCGACCGGGACCGTCACTAAGCCGCCGTCGGCGATGATCCTCGCCTCGCGCGGCTGCAGCGTCAGCAGCGTCTTCACCTGCTTCGCGGCCTTGTCGCGCAGCCGCGACTCGATATAGCACCCGAGAAGGTGCAGCATCATGATCATCACGCCGACCGCGCCGAACGAGGGAATCGCGGCGCCGGCGAAATTCAGTATCGCCGTGAGCCACGACGCCGTCGACGAAAGCGCGATGAGCGTGTCCATATTCGTATGCTTATGGGAAAGGGCTATCCAGGCGCCGCGCAGAGTCCTTCTGCCGCAGCGGAAGAGCGCGAGGGCCCCGAGGACTATTTCGAGCGGCCCGTACCAAGCCCAGTGGAAGCCGAAGAACATATGCAGATACATCAGAAACGAAAGAGGCAGCCCTATCGCCAGAACCTCCGCCAAATTCCTTCTCGCCTCTTTATAGCGCATCTCGTCGAAATCCTCAGGCACATCCTGCGCGACCTCGTAGCCGGCGTTTTTGACCGCCTCCGCGAGAGCATCCATCGTGACGTCCGGCGACGTTATCACGAACGCGCTGTCGGTAGCGAGATTGACCGACGCGAAGCTCACGCCTTCAGTTTTTTTGAGCGCCCTCTCGACGATGCGCGAACAGGTCGCGCACGTCATGCCGAGCACGCGGAAATTCCATTTCAATTCGTCCTTTTTATCGTCTGCGTCAATACTATCCTTCTGCACGTCGAAACCTCCAGACAAGCCGCGGAAAGGCGCGCCGCGATGCTCTTGCATCCGCCGGCCGCGCCGCCGCGAAAAATCATTTTCAGTTATATCTCCCTCTCACAGGATATTCTATGACATAGCGGCGCTTTTGTACAATGAAGGCTGGCTCGAAACTTCGCGTTCCGCCATTAAAAAAGCGGGGACGGCCGAAGCCGCCCCCGCTCGTTCGTCGTTTTGCGCTCCGCGCCCCGCCGTTACTCGGACTTTTCGCGAAGCCCTATCCTCAGCGCGTACGCGACTACTTCGTTCTCGTAAAAGCGAAGCTCGTTGCTGTTCAGCGACCTCTGGCGCGATCTCAGGACCTCCGCACAGCTGTTCGCGGGGCAGCTGTCCTTGTCGCGGTACGCGGCAAGGTCGAGCTCTTTTCTGCATTCGCCGAGGAACGCTTCCAGTTCGCTTTTGCCCCGGCTGTCATCCTTCCAGTAATGCAGCTTGACGTAGAGCTTTACGCGTTCCTCCATGTTCTTGAAGAACGCCTCTCTGAGCGCTTCCTTCTCTTCTTCGCTCTTGCCGTCCCAGAGCTCTTCGAACTCGCCGCTCTTCTGAAGGACTTCTTCGCTCGGCATATCGACGAGGATCGCTCCTTCTTCGGCGGAGGAGTTCCGTCCGTCTTCGGGGGAGCCGACGACGTCGACTTCCGCGCGGGCTCCGGAGGCGCTGAGGAGAAGGAAGGCAGCAGAGCAGCAGAGCAGTTTTTTAACAATCTTGCGATTCATTGGGCTTCACTCCCCTTTTTACTTTTCGGCGGCTTTCTGCATGAGCATTTCAACTTTCGCCTGAAGTTCTTCCATCGTGCTCTGCATCTTCTCGTTGCTTTCCTTCAGCTTGGCGTTCTCCGCCTTCAGCGCGGATATCTCGTCCTGCATCACGTAGGTCGCGCTGATCGGGCCGGCTTTGTAGCGCGCCGGGATGGCGTCTTTTTTGCCGCCCAG